>MDSZ01038424.1_pt1 | contig 20756 bp, 9 predicted proteins | sample 811201 | NCBI WGS metagenome assembly MDSZ01 (sample SAMN05326647, study PRJNA326480) | marine metagenome | isolation source: seawater | place: Indian Ocean: North | collected 2010 | reverse complement strand
TATTACCGCAGTATTACAGTTGATTGTGAATTTTGTTGATTTTGGGATGACTGTAGAAACGGCTCAGGAGCAGCCTAGATTTCATCACCAGTTCAAACCCAATATACTTTTTACGGAGTCAGGATTTCCTGAATCGTTGTCAGATAACCAGAATAGTGGTGGTTACGAAGTAGTGGAAAGCGGATATCTGGGTCGAGTCCAGGCAATTGGCTGGAATGAAAAGGCCCAGCGCTATAAAGCCGGGCCTGATCCGAGATTTAGATTGGGTGATTAGTTAGATTCTTATTCTGACCGTTTGAAAACGAGAGTCTCGTCTTCATTCGCAATCACCAACTTTCCTTCACCCAAGGTGATTTCTGCCGTATCCCACTCTTCTGAATCTTCTAGACGCATGCTTAGGGCTGTATCGTCCAGTTTCCATTCTCCAGCCACAGACTCTGATTCTCCAAATGCGGACATAGACATTGAAAATGTCCCATCTTCATTAAATTCGAAAATCATGGATACTGCTTCTGCGGCAGTGGTTGCCAGTTCTAGTTCTTCACCTTCCAGACCTTCTTCAGCCAGAGCTTCTTTGAAAATTTCAGGATCAAGCTCCCACTTGCCGAGAATACTTTCGTCATCTCCCGGTGGAGCAGCGATAACTAAAGAAAAAAGAGTCAGGAACAGAAGGGATTTTTTTGATATTGATTGTACCATAGTGGTCCTCCAATGACTTGTATGTTTAGGAAAAAAAGTCCTTACCTCATGAGAGTATAGCACTAATTTTAGAAAGGTGCCACATTTTTGTCTCTTGTGTTGAGATGTTGTCTAGTAGTCAAACTCCTTCATAGCTTCTTCCATGGCATCTTCAAAATCTTCCATGGCATCTTCATATTCTTCTCCAAAATCACCCATCATATCTGCAGCTTCTTCGAAGGCAGCGCCCATTATCTCCAGCGACCTATTTGCGAGCTCCATCTGATCTTCTTCTGAAAGAGACTCAATGTCGATTTTATCGAGTTCTTTGCTGATTTCTTCGGCTCGAACATCATCACGATCACGAATGGCTTGCTCCAAGTCATCAAGGAGGCCCATTGCTTTTTCTTTTGGAGATTCGCCACAGCCCGTTAGCAACATACCACCAATTATTAGAGATAGAACGAGCATCATCGTCAGTTTATTTCGGTTCATTGTTTTTATTCTCCTTATTTATTATACTCAATAATTACAAATAGTTTAAAGTAAAGTAAATCGTATTGCCATAGTTTTTCTTAAATAGAGGGTTTGTGACACTTATCAATAGATTTTCTCCCTATTTGCGATAACTTTGTCAAAGTGCTATATTCCCGCTCTCTTTTGTTGAAAATCTCAGCTAATACAAGGAACTTACTATGACAATTGTAAAGAGATTTCTTCTGGTTCAATTTGTTTGGATATCACTGCTGCCGGCGCAGAATTCTCCTAATGTGCCTTTATTGGCTCATGTGAATGATTACCCTTCGGTAGGATACAATGACTGCTGGGGTTACACAGCTCCCGATGGTAGAGAGTACGCTTTTCTGGGTGTCAGGAACGGCACCAGTATTCTTGATATCACCGACACGGATAATGTGTATGAGGTAACGTTTATCTCAAGTGCCAATTCCACGTGGAAGGACATCAAAACGTACCAGCATTACGCTTATACGGTAACAGAAGCGGCAGGCGGTCTTCAGATAATTGATCTATCTAACCTGCCGGCATCTGCCGAGCTGGTGACCACCTCCGATATTCTGAATACATCGCACAACATTTTCATCGATGAAGATAACGGAATTCTTTATTCTGATGGGGAAGGATCTTCAGTCATACGGGTGGTTAGTCTAGCCGATCCGCTTAATCCGGTGCAGATTTCTTCTTTCGGTATTGAGTGCCATGATATTTATGTCCAAGATGACATCGCCTACATTTCGGAGGGGAGTAGCGGTTCGTTTGGAATCTACGATGTGAGTAACCCCGAATCGCCCGCTTTTATGGAGAGGATCGATGTCCCTGCTGCGGGATACTGTCACAATGCATGGACTACAGAAGATGGTCATTATCTTATGACCACTGAAGAGACAGTAGGCAAGACAATAAAATTCTGGGATATTCAAGACATGGACAATATCAACATGACTTCTGAATACTTGGGCCCCAACAATTTTGCACACAACACCCACATCAAGGGAGAGTACGCTTACATCTCTCATTATGAAAGTGGTATGCGCATTGTGGATATTTCAGATCCGTACAACATATTCGAAGTGGGATACTATGAGACCCAGAGCGATTGGGGTGCTTATCCCTTTTTCGCCTCCGGCAAAGTACTCATCTCCGACATGTCCAACGGCTTATACATAGTATACTTTGAAGGGGCGCTGGACGCAGATGTTCTTGATCCCCAACCTGTAGAGAACCTGTCTGCCTACAGTGATTACACCACCCCAAGCAGTATGACATTGGAATGGACCGATCCGTCAATGCTGATAAACGGCGATCCCATTCCTGAGTTCTCCGTTGTGATTCATAGAGATGAAGTTTTTGTAGCAGAGATAGCTAGCGGAGTTGAAGCATACGTTGATCAAGGTCTCGTGGATGGTCAGCTTTACAGTTACGATGTTCTTGTCCAAATAACAGAAAATGACAGTTTGAGCTTTATCAGTTCAACAGATTGGATTTGCGGCGGTTCACCTGTTCCATCCTCACCGGAAGATTTTACCGGTAGTGAGGAAGGGGGCGTCGTTACTCTTAGCTGGACGAATCCAGCCACACAAATAGACGGAACACCCCTGGATGATTTGGCCTCTATTTTTATTTATCGAAACGGAGATTATTTTACGGAAATGGCTACAACTGAAGCAGGGGCTGAAATAAACTGGCAGGATGAACCGGAATTCGGGTTTTCCTACGATTACCAAATTATGGCGGTGGACAACGAATCGGATCAAAACGAAAGTGATATTTCAGAGCTTCACCGTTTTTGGGTAGGAGATATACCGGAATTCCTCATCTGGAATCCGGATAATGTTAGCCCTTTTTCTGCGACTGTAATCAGTCGTTCTTTATACGAGTTGGGTCGCCCAGCTGCCGAGGTACAGGAGTTGACTGAATTCGGTGGGAATCTTTATGCCACTGGATATAAGGCAATTATTGTGCTTTGTGGTTTCTACCCGAACAGTTATGAGATTTGGGATGGGCAGTGGGGGACACAGGGTGATCTTTTCCGGCTGAAATACTACCTGGACGACGGTGGTTCTATCTATATGGAGGCAGGTGATGAATTCTCCAATGTTAATGCTGACACAGTTACAGAGCTGTTCAACGTTGGTGTCTCTTCTCAAGGTGGCTATAACTTGAATGGAATTGTAGGCGTGGAAGGTACATTTTCGGAGGGGATGATGTTCGACTATGACGGCGACGCAGCCGGCATTGATCAGCTGATCCCGTTGGAAAGTGCGTTTCCCGTTTTCGTCAATACCGGTGTGCCTTTTTTCACCGGAGTGGCTAATGACGGTGGTGACTACCGAACCCTAGCCGCTACTTTCGAAATAGGTGGCCTTGTGGAGGGAGAAATAAACCATTCACTCTTGCTCGATTCCATCATCCATTTTCTGGTGGATGCTGATGACCTTTCGGTAAATGATCCTATCATACCGGAGGAGTTTTCGCTGAGTCAGAACTATCCCAATCCGTTTAATCCAGCTACTGCCATTCATTTTAATATACCTGAAGCTGGAGATGTGGGATTGGTTATTTACGATATTATGGGTCGTAAGGTAGAAGTTTTAGTGAACGGTATAATGGTGAGTGGTGAACATCAGATTGAGTGGGACGCCTCACACTTCGCCAGCGGTATATACATGTATAAATTGACAAGCAGTGGAGAAACCTTGTCTAAACGGATGATCTTACTTAAATAAGGTATAAGTACAGATTACTCCGAGGAACCGATGGCTCACATAAACCATTCAAGTTAATATGCAGAAGGATGACATTATGAAAAGATTTACTTTACTCTTATTTATCACACTGATTTTCCTAACCCCTACAGATGTTTGGGCACAGGACAATAATTCCTGGTGCTCAACTCCCGGGCTGACTCCGGAAGAGCGGTGGGAAGCTCGTACTGATATGCAGCGCAGGCTGGCCGGGAAACGGTTTGCAATCGATGGTCCTATTATAATTCCCATGGCGTTCCATATCATCGTGGATTCCAACGGTGAGGGCGACGTCACCATGGCTCAGATCGAAGCACAGGTAGAGCATATGACTGGAGGATACAGCGATAGAGAAATCGAATTTGTTCTCGGATCAGTGGATTACACCGTAAACGATAACTGGTTTTATCTGAGCGGAGACTACGAAACAGAGATGAAGAGTTCTCTGGCCATCGATCCTGCCCACAATATGAACGTTTACTCTGCCAATCTTCAGGATAATCTTTTGGGCTGGGCTCAATTCCCGTGGTGGTATGATGAGAACAGTTACATGCACGGATTTGTGATGCACTACGGCAGTTTTCCTGGAGGAAACATTGAGAATTACGATGAAGGCGATGTGGCCATACACGAAGGGGGACATTGCCTTGGGCTCTACCACACCTTCCAGGGTGGATGTTCTGATGGTGACGATGTAGAGGATACTCCCGCACAGCATGATGGTAACACTATCTACGACTGCGATCCAACCCTGGATACCTGTCCTAGCGATCCCGGAATGGATCCAATCTATAACTTTATGAACTACACGAATGATTATTGCACAGATGAGTTTTCCCCGGGACAGGGCGTCCGCATGGTGGATGTAATTGCGGCGTACAAGCCGGGTTTTTTGACGGCGTTTCAGATCCCGGATGAATTGGATCCAGCCGCTCCTTCAGACTTTTCAGCTTACAGCGACTACTTGACAGAGACTTCTGTGGCTCTCAATTGGAACGACCCGGATACACTTGTGAACGGTGAGTCTATTTCGGACTTTTCGGTGATCATCGAGAGAGATGGTGATGAGATAGCGGTGGTGAATCAGGGTGTGGAAAGTTATGCGGATGAGGGTCTTTCCGCTGAAGAGACCTACAGTTATACAGTTTATGCTGAACTAACTGAGAACGACAGCGCCAGCGTGATGGTATCAGCCAGTGTTATTTGCGGCGGGTCGCCGGTACCGTCTGCACCGGAAAATTTTGCGGTGGAAGCCTCAGATACGGCGGTCACTCTTAGCTGGACCAATCCCGCCGAACAGATAGACGGCACACCGCTGGATGACCTCTCAGCAATACGTATCTACCGGAACGGTGAATTACTGACGGATGTAGAGACCTCTGATGCCGGGATAGAGATGACCTGGGCCGACGATGTAGACTTTGGTTTCTCTTATGATTACCAGATCAGTGCGGTGGATAATGAATCAACAGAAAATGAAAGTGATATCTTGGATTTGCAGCGAGTTTGGTACGGTGATGTGCCGGACATCCTTATCTGGAACCCGGAAAATGTCAGCCCCGAATCTGCCACAGCGTTGTCCCGTTCCATTTTAGAATTGGGTTGGTCCGCAGCTGAAGTTCAGGAATTGACCTACTTTAGCGGAAGCCTTTACGATGCAGGATTCAAGGTCATATTTGTCTTATGCGGAGTATTTCCGAGACAGTACGAGATCTGGAACGGCCAGTGGGGACATCAGGGTGACCTCTTCAAGCTGCGTTACTATCTGAACGACGGCGGTTCCATTTACATGGAGGCAGGAGATGAGTTCGGTAATTTGAATGCCGGCACGCTTACGGAAAAATTCTTCATCGAAGTTTCGGACGTAGGTGCTAACGACCTTTCTACTATTGAAGGTATTTTCGGCACACCATCAGAAGGTGTGAGTTTCGACTATGACGGCGGCAACTTCGGTATTGATCACCTGGAACCGCTGGAGGGAGCTGTTCCCATATTCTTCAATACATCTCCAAATTACTACACCGGCATTGCTTTTGATGGTGGGGGCTATAAGACCATTGGTACGAGTTTTGAGTTTGGCGGTCTTATCGACAGCAATAACGATTCAAGCAGTACCAAGACTGAATTGCTGTTGTCATTGCTGAATTTTCTTACCGATACATCAAGTTTAATTTTACAGCAGCCATCAGGCCTACCGCTGACTTACGCCCTTCACCAGAACTTCCCAAACCCGTTCAATCCGGCTACCACCATCCGCTTTGATCTGCCTCAGACAGGGGAAGTGGAGCTGATGATCTACGACATTCTAGGTCGGGAGTTGGAAACACTGGTAAGTGGTGAACTGGTGAGTGGGATTCATGAGTTTATCTGGAATGCTTCCAGCGTCTCTAGCGGTATTTACTTCTACCGACTTTCTTCTGAACAGGGTATCCGTACACGAAAGCTGGTGGTCATTAAGTAGCTGCCACCAGGTAACTTCTTAGCTATTAACGGAGAAAACATGCGTTTGAAACTGTTTACTGTTACTACTTTTCTACTACCAGTTTTTATCACGGCTCAAAGCTGGAACTGCGAACTAATCGGTCAGCTTGACTATTCCCAAACCGCCAATGATATTTGGGGATACGTGGCTAGCGACGGCACCGAATATGCCCTGGTGGGCACAAGTTCTGGTACTTCCGTTGTGGATGTGAGTACCGATGAATCCAATCCGACGGAAGTTGCTTTTATCCCAGGTCAGAACTCAACCTGGCGGGATGTGAAGACGTACGGTCACTATATGTACGTAGGGACAGAAGCATCTCAGGGGATTCAGGTGGTGGACATTGAGGATCCGGAGAATGCTGAGCTGGTTTACACATGGAATGGGGTAACGAACTCCCACAACATTTTCCAGGCTGACGGCTACCTCTATGTGGTGGGAGCGTCAGGACCCGATATGCATATCCTCGACTTGAGCAATCCTGCCCAGCCAGTGGAAGTGGGCGGTTGGGACGGAGAATACCTCCACGATGTGTATGTTCGTGGTGACTACGCCTACGGCTGTGGTATCTACTCCAGCACCATGTTCATCATAGACATTTCTGATAAAACGAACCCCACTACAGTAACGAGCTGGAGTTACTCTGGAGCGGCTCACGCTTGCTGGCTTTCAGAAGACGGTAATTACCTGATTACTTCGGACGAAACTTCCGGTGGACATATCAAGATATGGGATGTGAGTGATTTTGGAAACATCAATATGGTCTCTGAATGGATGGCGGACGGAGGTCAAGAGGAATCAGTGCACAATGTATTCGTGCGAGATAATTATTTATATGCGAGTCATTATGTCTTCGGTCTTCAGATTTTGGATATTTCCGATCCCTACAACCCGGTATTGGCCGGTTATTACGATACTTATCCCGGTAGCGGCGGCCTATATGAGGGAGCTTGGGGCGCCTATCCATTCACCGAAAGCTGCTACACTTATATATCTGATATGAGCGGCGGTCTATTCGTGGTGCACTTCGCCGGTTGCGCCGGAGCCGATGACGACGATCCTCGCCCGCCGGACAACTTCACTGCCTACAGTGACTACACGCTTCCGGAGAGTGTAAATCTGACTTGGGATGATCCTACGGAACTTCACGGTGGTGGTTCCATCGGCAACTTTTCCATTGATATTTACCGGGACGGTACGTTTGCTGCCAGTGTGGGTGAAGGAGTCGAGTACTATTCTGATAACGGTTTGGTGGATGGTCAGTTCTACGAATATGAAGCCCAGACACGATTGTTGAGTAACGATAGTCTAAGTGTTTTTGTGGATGACGGTGCCTTTTGCGGTGGATCGCCAACACCGTCGCCTCCATCCGATTTTGAGGTGAGCAATAATGATAATTCTGTGACTCTCAACTGGATATCGCCCACAACCCAAGAAGACGGCACACCGCTGGATGACTTGTCAAATATTGTCATCTACCGTAATGGTGAACAAGTAGCCTCGACATCTTCTTCACCTGGTGAACAGGGGTGGTACAACGATTCTCCTCCTCAGGATTATACCTACAACTACTACCTCACGGCAGTGGATAATGAATCGCCCCCTAACGAAAGTTCACCCACACCTTCTTTAGATATCTGGGTAGGCGAATCTCCAGCTATTTTCATTTGGGAGCCGCCGGACAATTCTCCCGGAAGCGGCGCAGCTCTGCTGGAATCGGCTCAAAACCTGAACCAGTCAGTTTTCCTCGCTGATAACCTGCAGCAGTTTGGCGACCCTGTAGCAGCAGATTATGAAGCCATCTTTGTCCTTCTCGGAATTTCTTCATCTACCCACGTGCTTGTTGAAGGTGAAGCGACCCTATTGATAGAATATCTAGAAGCCGGCGGCAATATCTACATGGAAGGTGGGGAGACCTGGGCCTGGGATAGTCCGACCTCTCTTCATAATTATTTTCATATTAACGGCACGGATGACGGTACTGGTGACTTGGGAACAATCATAGGGGAAGACGGCACATTTGCCGAGAACTTATTTTTCACCTACCAGGGCGAAAATAACTGGATTGATCATTTAGAGCCGGGCAGCGGCGCTGTTACAATCTTAAGTAACAGCAGTCCGTCATACGGGGTAGGTGTCGCCTACGAAGCGGAGAACTACCGTACCATCGGTACCAGCTTCGAGTTCGGTGGGCTTTCTGATGGCGCCGGCGGCTCCAAGGATGATCTCTTGACTGTCATGCTGGACTTCTTCGGGATTGACGTCTCTGCCGGAGGTAACTTAGGGGATGTAAACGGCGACGGCATCCTCGATATCTACGATGTTATCAAAGTGGTGAATTTTATGTTGGGAGTTGCTGATCCTACAGAGGAAGAAGCGTGGGCGGCGGACATGAACAGCGATACAATGATTGACGTATTTGACATTGTCCTCCTGGTAGATGCTATCTTGAATGGGGCAGAAGGAGAAGCGCCGGTGAAAGGTTCTCCCGACTTATTATTCAGATAAGATTTTGTTGCAGTCGTCAGTAAAATTGGGGCCAGTAAAAACATTGTTTTTTTCTTGGCATAAGTAAAGAAATCTTCCTAATATACGCCGAGGCAATTATTTCCAGGAGTTTTCAAAGAACACAACATACGCGGGGTTTCACAAAATCTGATTTGAAAGAATCAAGGAGCGAGCTATGAGTAATACGGTTAGGAGATATGCTTTGCTGTGCCTATTGGCCTTCCCACTTGGGTTGTTAATGGCGATTACAACTGGTAAAATTGCTGGCCGGGTGGTGGATTCTGAAACAGGTGAACCGCTGGCAGGGATTAACATTTTAGTTGTAGGTACATCATACGGAGGTGCCACGGATTACAATGGTGATTTTGTAATTCTGTTTATATCGCCTGGGGTTTACGATTTAAAAGCCTCATCTATCGCACACCATGATGTCACAAAGCAAAACATAAATGTCTATGCCGATTTGACAACCACTGTAGAATTTGAAATGGTCTCTGAAACAGTTGAAGGTGAAGAAGTAACTGTAACTGTCGAAAAACCGCTCATTCAGCACGACCTTACAAGCAGCCGCTCTACGTTGACAGGAGATGAACTTGAGAATATCCCCATGGAGGATATCACTGACATCCTGAACCTTACTCCTGGGTTCGTGGAAGGTCACGCCCGGGGCGGCCGGAGCGGAGAGATCCTCTACCTTATTAATGGTGTTCCGGCTGTGGATCCTATGTTTAACAGTTTTGATACAGACGTACCGGAGTATGCTCTTGCTGAAGCAGACATTATCACCTCAGGGTTTTCAGCTGAATACAGCAATGCTCTATCCGGTGTGGTGAATATGGTCACGAAGGAAGGCGGTTCGAACATCGCTGGACGGTTACGCGTTAAAACGGATAATGAAGGATTTCTCGACCCCCTGAGAGACAATTCCCACCAGAATAACAATTTGGAAATGAGCATTGGTGGGCCCATTCCAAAACTTCCTCTCCGCTGGTTCATTTCCGGCGAATTTCAGAATACACAGGGACGGTATGGGGTATCCAATGAAGAAAACCTTACGCTAAACGGAAGCTTGACCTGGCGACCACTTCCAAAGACAAAAATCAAGTTTGATTTTAATCATCACGAATCCAAATGGAACAGCTACAGCCATCGTTACAGCCGTTCAACTTTCGAGAATGAAGATTCTGATGGTGATGGACGGCTTGACCGGATAGTCTCGCTCACATCTCTGGCCTTGCTTGACTCTTCTTATTATGCGCAAGGCGGCTATTTTTATCCAGGTGTTTCGTCAAGTGGGTTTAGTATGGATGATGTCCTCGCTAATGCGGGGCTTTCTATTATTCAGGGAACAGACGATGAAGGAAACACATTTGAAACTGTGAGCGATAAGCGGATGGTACTTGTTGAGGTGGATGTAGATGGCTCAGGGAACTTATTGCTTGGAGACGGAGATTTCCGGAACGAGGATTTAAATGGCAACGGAATCTGGGATATAACCGATCTAAACAGATCCGGGGCAACTGCTGACTCCAGTTTCATCGATCTTAATGGCGATGGCGCCTATCAGTGGGGATCCGACACCGCCATCCCCAATTCAGCCATGTCGGATACAACCATTGGGAGTACAACGTACAATATTATAGCCGGCAATCGAAATTTAAACGGAAGCTCCGCAGCCGCGACCGGATTTAATGATGATTTCAACATGCTGGATCAACTGCTCAGAAACAATAAAACGAGTTCACTATTCAGCATTAACTTGAACCATCAGCTGGGAGAGAAAACGTTTTTCCAGGTTATGCTAAGCCGTTTTCGGACGTACTACCACTACGACACCAATGAAAGCTCCAGTATTGCGGCGTACATTGATTATCTGGAGGAGAACGGAATTACCACTATCCCGGATGAGTACGAGGACGATCTATTTACCGACTGGAACAACAACGATTTTATTGATATTTCCGAAGATGCCTATCCTGATGACCCTTCCAAGTGGCTTACATGGGAAACTATTCCCATCCAAAATACACAGGATACAGACAAGTTTTACACTTATGGTAGTGGAACCACATTCTACAGACTCCGCTGGAATGAGGATGACAAGACCTACTGGAACTTTAAGACGATTTTGACCAGCCAGGTAACCAAGTATCATATGGTAAAGGGAGGATTTGAACTGCAGATCTTTGATATATTTGACCACGATGTGGACATGCCGTCCGGCGGAAACATTTACGGTCAGAATATAGGCAATATGTCTCATCTTGGTGGCCGTTTTGGTGAGGACTTTTATGATACTGGTTTTGATGGGTGCAGCAGCTGTTCGGGTAATGGAGTCTGGGATCACTGGGATTACGGTTCAGATGGTATAGAAGCTATTGACGGCAATAGTGATGGCGACTACGATGATGATTTTGTCGATCTTCCACCTGATGAAGGTGAAGGCGACGGTAAAGTTAACTATGACGAACTGTCGGAAGAATGGGATGAGCTGTATGCTGACGATACTTGGAACGCCGCACAAGGTAAACTTAATCCGATCTGGATGGGAGTCTTTCTTGAGGATAAGATGGAGTTTGAAGCACTCATCGTCAATGCAGGTCTGAGGGTTGATTACTTTGATCCGAGGTTTGAAAATTATCCAACCAATCTTGATGATCCGGTAGTAGATCAAAGCACTGGTGGGCAGGTCAAAGATCCGACTTCTGTACCCACCAAGTTCTACTTCAGCCCACGTATTGGTATTGCCTTCCCTGTCAGCGAGCGGGACGTCATGTATTTCAATTATGGCAGGGCATTCCAGTTGCCTCAGTTCCAATACATGTATCGCAATATTAACTGGGATTTCTCCGGTGCTTTCCCCATCGTAGGCAACCCCGACCTTTTGCCCGAGACAACTACATACTATGAGCTCGGTCTCCGACACCAGATAGGTCTTGATTGGCGGTTGGAAATCAAGGGATTCTTTAAAGACATTCAGGGCCTGACTGATACTCAGCAAAACTGGATCAAAGCCAATCAGTATTATCCCCGCCATGTTAACGGTGACTACGGCAGTACTAGGGGTTTAGAAATAGTTCTTTTCAAGCGGTTTAGTCGGCGATACGGCGGCAACATCAACTACACGTATTCCATAGCCAAAGGTAAGAGTTCTTCAGCCCTGCAAAACTATCGCTATACTTGGGCCAGTCAAGTCATTCCAAAGGATGAAAATTTCTTGGATTGGGATCAGCGACATACTTTAAACGCCAACGTGCAAACACTGATTCCTGTCCCTGGTGTTGGTGATATAGAAGTGAACACAACCTTGCAGTACGGTAGCGGACTGCCTTACTCGCCGCCTGTACGTTCTCTGGAGCCGGAGATCAATACACGCCGGCTGCCGCCCACTTTAGTAATGAATCTCTATGCTCAGAAAGAGTTTAAATTAGGGCAGAATATGCGTCTTTCAGCTTTTATATGGGTGGACAATCTTTTCAGCGGATTGATCAGAGATCTTCTGGATATCAAGAATCTCTCCGGTGTTGCGGATGAAGAGTGGTTTGATCTTTATCGAGAGATAATTCAAAGATACGAAGATAAAGATACAAGATTTTTCGGCTCTGAAGGTGATAGTAACGGCATAGACGATGACGGCGACGGCTATGTGGATGAATCCCTTGAAGATGAATATATGATGCTAATGGATACGGACGGGGACGGCACCATTGACTGGAATAAAGAAAACCCGGCTGGAGGAACTTTTGGGTATCCCGGTTACTATCGCGAGGGAGCACTGGTTAACATTGGTATTTCCCTGAAATTTTAACTGTAGAGGTATTAGAGAATGTTGAAGAAAATACCATTGATTATGCTTATTACCCTGCTGGTCATTCCCGGCATGGGGAAAGACATCAGGATAGAGTCTGTACCGGATAGACTTGAGCGGACCCGTCCTGCTGATGAGTATAAAGTTCATAATACAGGTACCATGTGTACAGCAACTTCTAACTTTGCCAATTATGGCGACCCTAATGTCCCTGAAGGTTTGCCGTCCATGGAATGGCCATGTGGCAGCGGCACCCATCACCTGTGGGAAGGACGACTGTGGGTATCAGCTATGGTTGAAGGAGAGAAGAGATCCAGTCATGCTGATTACGGAAACTACGAGTTCCATCCGTCAGATGGTTCTTCTTTTGATCTACCGGCCTATCCTTCCAAATCAGTGGAAGACAGCTACACCACTTTCGATGATTATCTCGGCCCTCACACCACCACAGCAATGGGTATCAGTATAAATCAGCGTGGTCTTACCTGGAGTACTCCTGACTACGACGATTTTGTGATATACGAAGTGGAGATCATGAAGGATCTTGGCGGTGATGATTACAGCGGATCTGAACTCAATGATTTTATCGTCAGTTGGGTGTACGATTGTGATGTGGGTACTGGCACAGACCCCAACAACCCGCACATCGATGACTTGGTGGACTTTGATGGTTGGGATGGGAACAATCCTTCCAGCCAGATCACCTATATGGAAGATATTGTTGAAAATGGCGACCTTGATAGCGACGGTGGCATAGAAGGATATGATGATCTTGGCATTCCTTACGGTTGGAAAAATGTGGGGAGTGCTTCCATTACACAACCCAACTACGATCTCACCCTGACGTATCCCGACGGATTTTACGATGAATATACGGTCTTCATTCCAGAAGACCCATCATCAGCACCCATGATCCGCTGGCAAGCGGATGCTTCTAATCCTGACTACGATGCTGTAGCAGGCGAAATAGCTGTTGTTGGTGAAGACACACTTCGGGGATATGTTGTACCGAGGAACATGTCCTACATGTACGATGGTGATGACCCAACGAGCCCCGAAGATGACACGAACGAGAACACGAGCGTTTCGGGTTTCATCGGCGGCAGTCTGATTTATACAGATTACTGGAAATGGTATGGTGCATATAATGAAACGGACGATGATACTCTCATGCGTGTGTTTACTCACCAGTGGTGGAACTGGGAGTCTGATCCGGGTTCGGATCGTGACAAGTTTGACTACGGAATGGGACAGCATGTGGAAAGCCGAGGTAACAAATTTATGCCCCATCCATTCAGCGTAGGGGCTCCTACTTTTGACTATCGTTTCATGTTGACTTCTGGACCCTTTGACGGCTTTTCTCTTGGTGATACTATAAGATTAGTATATGTCGCCACTGTAGGCGAAGGAATAGGCGGACTTAGGCAGAATGCCGATAACGCATTAGAAGCTTATTATGCCGGCAGTGAGAGCAATCCTTATAATCCTTCGGCGCCTAACGAAGGTACTCACTACCTGTTGCCGGTTCCACCGCCGGTCCCGGTCCTGGCTTATAGCCCTATGGATAAGGGTGTCCGCCTGTCCTGGGACAACTCGGCTGAGCTTGAAGTTGATCCTCTGGTAGGGGCGGCCGACTTCGAAGGGTATCGTGTCTATCGAGCTACATTTAATCCGGAAGGGTGGGAGATGATTGCTGCCTTTGATAACTACGACGGCCCGGTCAATATAATTGACTTTTCTACGGGTGATACACTTTATGATGGCCAGTTGTTCGATTTACCTGATCTGGAACACAGCTGGGTGGACACTCAAACAGCATTTTATGTGTTAGGTGAAGATGGTAACGAAACGGCTTTGATTGAAGATATTTCGAGACCCATTAATAACCTCCCTTACTACTATGCTGTGACATCTTACGATAACCCTGCTGCTCATGGGAAACCTGAATTTCCACCCATTGAATCATCCAAGACAAACTTCAAAACTGATCCTTCCACAGGGGCGCCCACCCCGGTTTACCCCGGGAAATTGTATGATACCGATGAGGAATGGGACGGACGTGTGGTGTCTGTTTATCCTAATCCGTATAAGGGGGCATCTTCGCTGGAATCTCAATATGAAGACAAAATAAACTTCACCAATCTCCCGCCAGCCTGTAAAGTGTCCATATTCAGTATGACAGGAGATTTGATTATCTCGTTAGAGAATACGGAAGGGAGAGCTGACCTTTCGTGGAATCTGGCATCACGGACGGATCTTGATGTGGTAAGTGGTCTCTATATATATGTTGTAGAAAGTGGAGTGGAGACTTACCCAAAAATTCAGCGTGGAACCTTTGTGATATTGAGGGGTGACTGATGTTGAAGACTCTGAGAAAAACTTCGGTATGTGTTGTGATGTTGTCCCTGATGGGACAGTTATGGGCCGCTGCTGATATCAATGAAGCATTTACGGCAAAAGTTGGATTTGTTGGCGCCCAGTTCTTGAAGATAGGTGTTGGCGCCCGTGGTTTCGCAATGGGTGATGCCATGGAAACAATTGCAGATGACGCCTCAGCAGTCTTCTGGAATCCGGCCGGACTTACATTGGCTGAAGGCCGTACGGCGTTTGTAGCTCAAACTTCTTGGTTGGCAGGCATTGAGCATACTGCACTGGCACTCTCCATGCCTTTGTCCCAAATACCTGGAAACATTGCCTTCAGCGCTGTGTCACTTAGTTCCCCAGACATGCTTGTAACCAGCGTGAGTGATCAGGAAGGTGCATTGGGACAGACGTTCAACGCGGTCAATTATGCTTTAGGTATCGGATATGGTATCAAGCTGACGGATAAATTTAGTTTTGGAGCACATGGGAAGATTGTTCATGAAAATTATGCCAACGGCTTAGGAGAGGCTGATGGATATGGAGCCGGAACTACCTGGGCAGTAGATGTTGGCACTCTCTTTTTAACAGGCTATAAGACATTGCGCTTAGGGATGTCCATCCGGAATTTTGGGCCGGAAATGCAGTTGGGTGGAGCATTTATCGATTATGATGAAGGTGATACTATCACTACCACAATTGAAGAGCCTGATCCATCCGGGATAGGCTATATTCAAACCGAGGTTGCGGATGAGCTTCCATTTAAACCCCACAGTCTGCCGTTGACTTTCCGCTTTGGCATGTCGGCTGACCCCATTGATAAGGCGGGGATGAAGCTGACTGTGTCAGTAGTAGGAGAACACCCTCCGGATAATGCTGAGCGGTTAAACTTGGGTACAGAACTGACATTCATGAAATTTTTTGTGGGACGGGCCGGATATGTGATGAATCATGACTCTCGAAAGGCTCTGTCATTTGGTTTTGGTCTTGACAGTTTCCCGGTTGCCGGTGTTGGACGGCTTACGGCTGATTTTGGCCTGACGCAGTTTGACCTGTTCGATCCTACTTGGATGGCATCCGTCGGATTCCAGTTTTGAGGGATAGATGAAGATGTATAAAAAGAGAGCAAGACTGACAATTTTAGTACTCATAGCAGTAATGGGATTTCTGCCTATTACTGCATCAGCTGACCTGGATCCGCAAGTGGGTGAATCCTATATGTTTTGGTGGAGCGATCAGGGCTTCTTTTCTACCTACTTCCAATCCAGCGCCACCTTGAATGCCATTGGAAACAACTGTTACGTCTTTACTGAGGATGCTCGCATTCGTGAACTAGCTATCGCACCGTGGGATCAGAACACTGTTGCGGCAACGACAAACTCCGGTGTGTTTGTATCTAGTAATGCCGGAGCTACATGGACTGCCATGTCGGGTTCCGATGGTGATGTTCTCCCGTTTGAACCGGTTTCCGGATTGGTGAATGTATCGGCACCTGCAGATCAGCATGTTCATGCTATTTACTCGATAGCATTCGAGGATTCCTCCACATGGTGGGCTGGAATCGAAGGGGGCGGAACGGACGATGGGGGCAGTAGTGGGCAGAAGACAGTCTTCCGTAGTACGGATGTTGCCGAGACGTGGAAGAAAAAAGCTACCGGTATGCCTACGTTTGATGGCGAAAGCTCAACCGTTTACGACATTCATATCATTCCCGGAACTGATGAACCCTTCTCAGCCGGTAAGGGTGGACTGTTCTGGAAGAGTGGATTTTCATTTTCGCAGCTTAATCAGGGATTTCCGGCACCCGCAACCACTGATTGGCCGGGTATTCCCGCTTATGCCGTAACTATCTACGACTCTACAGTTATGGTGGTAGCTACGGATGTGGGGCTTTTCGGGGGGAATGCTGAAGCTGAATACGAAGATAAGCTTCCCATCGAAGGCGGTACGGTAACAGTGAATAGCTCCTTCTTATCGTATGTTACGGTAGATATTTTGGACTCAACTCAGACTGATTCTTTCACTCTAGATTGGTCCACAGGTGACACGGTATGGTTCTATGATTACTCTACTGTCTCCGATACAACCAGTTGGCATTTGACATTAGGTCTCGACACTGTATCTTCCGCTGGAGTCTCCATGTCAGTAGGGCAGACGTTGAACATTTATGATGCTGCCGATACGGTCATGTGGACTGGTGAAGCGGCTTATAACTCCGACCTTGGGGCTTACACCGTTGACCTGATGAACGAGAACGTCTATTACTTTAACGAAAACAACTTTGATGATGACGATGACGACAGCACCACCTACAGTGCAGATTATGATATCAGCGGTGTGACCGTTCACAGCACTGGCACCGAGGCGGTTTCTGCTCTGGCAATCGACTCAACGGGGACGGTTTATTATTCTACGGCTTCCGGTGTTTTCTCAGTGAGCGTAGAGGAGGGAGGCAATCCTTCTGATTTTGATCTGGACGATGTGGAGATTTATTCGCTTGCTCTTTCGGCGGATGAAGGGACGCTCTTTGCAGGAACATCTGAAGGTGTACAAAGTACGAGCCTCTCTGGTGATCCAAGCTGGACTGAGGTAACGCCGAAAATATATACTCTCAACACTGGAGATTCCCTCTCTTATGTGGTGACAGCTCTTGCTGTAGCTGACGATGGTACCATCTACGCTGGAAGCGGCACCCCGCCCATGGAGGATCGCCGGATAGTAAAGTATCGACCGGGCGGAGTTTTGAAGTCAACCGATGATGGAGCCACCTGGGCCCCCATGAATGTTGGCTTAACTCACCGTTCTTCCAACACAGATGATGTAGCTGCCATTATAGCTACCATGGACAGTTCCATAGCAGCCGATTCTACCATGGGTCTGTTTGATTTTATGACAGGGCGATTTGGAGATACTCCCGATATAGATGGAGATGACAAAATTGTGGTGTTGGTAGCAGACATGGGAGACTATGCCTACGGTACTCTGGGTGACTTAGTAGTAGAGGGTCTTTTTGATCCTATCGACCAGACTGCACCTGATGTACAGCCTTACAGCAACTATCTTGATGTGATCTACGTGGACAGTGATCCCCATGATCCAGCCACAGCTCAAGAAGGGATGGCCCAAGCCATGACAGGCCTGATCCAATATAATTATGATACAGACGAAGACGACTGGGTAACGACAGGCCTCCAGCATTTTGGGGCCTATGTAGCCGGATACAAATCTGTGGATGGAGGCTTCTCCTTGGTGAATGGCAACAGCCTGATGATGGGCGATGAAGGTCTATCTGCTGAATATGGTCAACTCTTTACTCTCATGGAATATCTCTATGAGCACTATTTTGGAGAAGGTGCGTCAGTCCAGATGTCCGCGGTGCTGCAGGATACCGCTAATGGTACGGACGGCTTGGATAATTCGCTCATTGCCGTTGGTGCTTCGGGCTTCGATGATGTTTTTGTGGATTATTCCATCGCTGTGCATTTTGATGATAGCACAGGACTTAATGAGGGGCTCTACGGCTTTGAGAATGTTGATGTCAGTGTGAGTACCTCCACCTACCCGTGGGGGACAACCTCCGGCACATCTCCCTATCCGGGGAATTTCAATAGCTGGTCAGCCACATATCTCCAGTCAGAAAAATGGGTAGAGGGTGGCAGCGGCTGGAGCGATAAAGCGCCGGCTTTTAACGCTGAGACGCTGATTTTTAACGGTTCTGATGCCAGCGATATCTCTTTAGCTGTTATCAAGCAGCTAAACAAATCCACTCACGATACGTCAGCAAGTGTTGCTTTCGCTACCTTGGACGACGATCATAACCGGGCCATATATACTGATTGGGCCGATTTTGGCGGAGACTCCCTATATGCGGGAACGGATTCCGCTATGGCAATTCAAGACTCATCTGATCTAACAAATCCTTATCAGTATTTTGCCATGGTAGCTGTTTGCCGTGACGCCGGTTCTAGCGCCGGTGGTGCTTATATCGTAGATGATGAGACTACAGTTCCATCTCTTTTTTCCATGCAGGTGGCCCAAAACCCGGATTTGATTAACTACCTTGATATCTACAGTTTTAGTGACGTGCAGATTTACAGCGATGGGGCATTCGGCAACCTGAACAACGACACGGACGAAGGACCGCACATCGATGTGAAAGATGACACCAGTACAGTTGCTTCTTTCACCGTCCCGCGGTACTACTCTCCTGATGGCGGTTATGTTTACAGGCAGTCATTTGATCTTGCTTCTCTGCTGCCTACAACTGTCTCTGAATTCTGGTTTGTGGGCTATGCAGAGAGCATCGGTGGTAACCAGGCTGGATCCGACTCCATTTTAGTGGCGGCGGTGAAGGGATCTGCTTCCAGCAGCCGGCTGTTGGCGAGTGATTTTGGCGGCTTTTCGTTCTTGGTACCAGCTGGCGCAGTAGAGGAAGATGCTATCATTACCGTCATCAGCGACTCCCGTGAGACGGCCCTCGGTGGCGGCATGATTGCCGTGGATAATGCGCTGGTGATCGGTCCAGCAGGAGTGGAGATTGAAGAGAGCTTCCGCCTTAGCATAGATTTGGCGGATGTGGACTTCACCGGGATGGATGCAGTCAAGCTTGATATCGTGGCGGTGGATGGCGAGAATGTGACTTCCCTCGAGGCGACTGTTGACCTGGATCAAATGACGGTTTCTGCCGAAATTCCGGCAACGGGGACTTACCGGTTCGTCTGGAATCCATCTAAGGCGGGCAGTGCAGGAATTCCGGAAACGTATGCTCTGCATCAGAACTATCCGAACCCGTTTAACCCGACAACTAATATCCGGTTTGACATGCCGGAGACCGGGTTCGCCTCACTGAGAATTTATGATGTGCTGGGACGAGAAGTGGTTACACTTATGCATGAAGAAATTCCGGCAGGTAAACACGCCTACTCCTGGAACGGCAAGGACATGTACGGTCGCATGTCAGCCACGGGGATCTACTTTTATCGACTGAAGACCGCAGGATACACAAAAACCCGCAAAATGTTATTGGTGAAATAATTATGAAAAGACAAAATATAATCAGGTTAGCTTCGTTTTTCGTAATCATTGGTCTTGTTTTCTGGGGTTGCGCCAAAGAGTCAAGCGATGATGTCCCTTCAGCTTATGACAGCAATTCAACCATGCTGGATGAGGGGTGGAGCGCTTATGGCGAAGGTGATTACGAAACGGCGTTGGAGCTTTTCCAGGATGTTGGCAGACGCGATGCACTCAGCACAAATGCCTATCTTGGGCAGGGGTGGTCATCCCTCCGGCTTGAGGGTTACATTGATGCCCGGACAGCATTCGGCGTGGTGTTGAATCTTGCCACCAATGAAGGCGACAATACATCCATGGCTGACGGCTGGGCAGGATTGTTCCTCATTGAGCTCCAAGAGCGGTACAATCTGGAAACAGATCCGGATGAAGACCCTACGGATGATGATCTGTCTGATGCCGCTGAAGAAGCGTTGGAAGCCGGTGAAGCTGTTTTAACCTACGCTGCAGCATACACCACAACTCACGACGCAGAATTTGACTACCTGGAAGTACATAAAGCCCTTGCACAGACCTACCTCTACCTCCATCGATATGAAGAAGCTCTGGAGCATACCGTTGAGTATCTTGAATCTACTGTAAACGG
>MDSZ01033431.1_pt1 | contig 20757 bp, 20 predicted proteins | sample 811201 | NCBI WGS metagenome assembly MDSZ01 (sample SAMN05326647, study PRJNA326480) | marine metagenome | isolation source: seawater | place: Indian Ocean: North | collected 2010 | reverse complement strand
TTTTACTATTATCAATTCTCTTACTTTCATGTTCAAAAAAAGTAAAATATATTGACAAGGAGGCCAAGATTAACATCGTACCTTTACCAAAGAGCCTAAATCTTATAGATCCAGGCAAACATATTTTACTTTCCAAAAAAATTAAGGTATTTATAAACTTTAAGGATAATAAAAATTTATATGATTTAATTTCAAATGATTTTAAAAAACTTAGTTACTCTAATTCATTTGAACTCGTCACAAATAAAAGCATGTCTAATTTATCCTTAGAAATTGACAAAGAACTTGATGATGAGGAGTATGAAATTAGTATTCACAATAAAATTATAATAAAGGGCGGATCATTAAATGCACTTAAAATGGCAAGATCCACACTTTTGCAATTATCTGTAAATGATAAAGGAAGAATGACTTTTCCAATTTTAACAATAAAAGATAATCCAGATGCTGATTATAGAGGACTTCTTATTGATTTAGCAAGGAAGTGGCACTCAGCCGAAACAATTTATAAATTAATCGATCTTGCTTCTTTCTATAAAGTAAATTATTTACAGTTTCATCTAACTGATGATCAGTTGTTTACTTTCCCTTCTGAAAATTTTCCAAAACTTCAGACAACAGATAATCATTATTCTAAGGAAGAACTTTCATCTTTTGTTGATTACGCTTACCAAAGAGGGATTATAATTATTCCTGAAATAGATGTTCCTGGTCATTCAATGCAGTTTATAAAAAAATACCCGGAAATTTTTTCAACTACTAGCCCAGAAAAGAGACATGAGGATTTATTTGGGGGTAAACTAGAATTTACCAATGTGTTAAATATCGGCAAAGAAGATGTTTACACTTCTCTTGAAAAGTTATTTGTAGAGGTTATGGACACTTTTCACACATCCCCATATTTTCATCTTGGAGCTGATGAGGCAAATTTAAAAGTTATTGTTGATGACCCTTATGTCAAAAACTTCATGAAAAAAAATAAATTGGGAAATGATATACACGAGCTTTACAGATACTTTATTGTTAGGATGAATGATTTTTTTAAAAGTAAGGGAAAGCAAATGTTTGTCTGGGAAGGATTTTCTAGAAATGGTAAAATAGAGATTCCCAAAGACATAACAGTATTTGAGTTTGAATCATTATATAACCTACCCAATCATTTAGTGGAAGATGGTTATAAATTAGTAAATACGTCTTGGATGCCCTTGTATATTGTACGAAGTGGAAATCCTGATCCTAATGTTTTGCCCTTGAAATGGGGTCCAGAAAAAATTTATGATTGGAATATGTGGAAATGGGAAAACTGGTGGCACAAATCATCGGCATACAAAAATCCAATTCAATTAAACAGAAATAAAAATGTTATTGGTGCTCAAATGTGTTCATGGGAGCAAACAGATGAAAGTGAAATTCCAAGTATCAGAAAAAGACTACCCCCTTTTATGGAGAGAATTTGGAATTTTGATAAAAAGGATGATTTTGATGTATTTTTAAAAAAAGTTAACAAAACGGATATAATTCTATCTAAAATTATTAAAGATGATAGGCAAGATTCATTATTAGTTGGATTCAATATAACGAATGATGGTAAAGGCAACCCAATTATAGAAGTTTTAGATAATTAAAATAATTTTTGGTATCTATAATTTTATAGTTATAGGCCATCCTGCAAATTGTTTTGCTTCACGATCGGTTACGTCTGTATTTCTAGGCCAGCATTCAAAAGTGACTTCATTTTTTTTAGTATCAAATCTTATGTATCCAAAACCTGCGCCATTTGATTCAGAATCGGGATTGGCATAGGCATACATTGTAATTTTATTTTTAAAACCATCAAGATAACGACCTGTCCAAGGGAGGATACTATTATTGTTTTTACCAGGCATTTCATCTTTGGGCCACCACCATCTGCTATAGTAATTATTTACAATTGCAGGAACCACAAAGGCCCAAGGACCATCTTCAAAAAAGTCAATGCCGTGGTGAATAACAGTTGCCAGATGTTGATCTCCTGCTATATGAATTGCACCAGCTTTTTTGATTAATTTTAAAGCACTTTTTCTTCCATGTTGAGGCCATCCGTTCGAATCTAAATCTGCATGAAGACGATTACTTTCTTTACCATGTAAATGTGCTCCTCCACAAAATCCTGTTGCGGATAGAACAGCTTTCATTTTAGAGTTTTTATCACTTCCCCATTCTTCCAAAAATTGGTGCTGTAAATCTCCAAGCAAGACCAATTCGGGTAAATTTATGCTATCAGGGTTGTAACTGGGGTCATTTATGTGATCGGCTCGCGGACCTTGTTGAGCTATTTTTCCTTTTGGCCCTGACTTAAATTTTCTATCTTCAATAATCGCAAAATCAACTGATCCAATTTTCAAACTTGTGAAATAAGTTTTAATTCCCTGTTCTATGGGAGCTTTATGATAAGCATCAGGTAGATGGGCAGTTTGTGCTCTTTCTACCATTCTGACATATTCAGGGCTAAGATAATAGCCACCATCACTTCCATCTTCATATATTGATTTTTTTCCTCCTTCACCCCAAAGATTACCTTGGCCAATGTCATGATCATCAGGGATTGTAATGCAAGGTTTGTTTCTAAAAATTTCTCTAAACTGCATGCCAAATTTTATCCATGCTGCGGTATGTTCTCTATGGTCGTAGGACTGATCCCCAGCGAAAAAAATGATATCTGGATTTAAGGCATTTATGTTACGGACATATTCATCTCGATCTCCTCTATCTTTGTTACTATTACAAGATAGGGCTGCCATCGTTATTTCACTTTTTTCCTTGGGGTCCCTAGCAATAGTCCCCTCAAAACGGGCCTCTTCCCCATGAGTAATTTTATATTTGACAGATCGACTCATATCCCAATTTTCAATTCTAAATAATGTTGACCAACCTATTTCATTAATTTTTTGTGATTGGACTTCTTCCCACTGATTATTTAAATACAGGTGTAATTTTACAATTCTACTCTCTTTCGGATATAGAGGAAAAAGCTGTGCAGTTAGCTTCAATGTATTTTGTGAAACGGTATAAATCCCAAAAGCGACAACCTGATCTCTAGGCACTTTCATATTTATAATCTCATTAGTCTTGCGGTTCCACCAATCATTAGTTGCTAATGTATCTAGATTAGAAAAAGGTGCCTTTACATATGATGTGTCAGTGTTTTGACATGTTCCTACTAAAAGGCTATTTAGAAAAATTAATCCTAAGAAATATTTTTGTGATTTACACATAGTTTGTTTTAGTTAAATTTAATGAAGTAATTACACATATATTTTAGATAGTTAAGAAATATAATGTTTGTAAGCAAAATAGGATGCTTTTCTTTTGTGAATACGCAATAAAATTCAAATCAAAAAACTAATATTTTAACAATAAATATTAAAACTTTATTAGACAATAAAATTAGGAAACTTTTTTTCTCGACTTTAAACAAATGAATATGATCTTTTATCAACCCCACATCAAATCCAACATTTCTTGCCTAGCATTATTTACTAGTTTTATACAATTCGGGTGGGAGAGAGTTTATAAGTATGAACCTCTTTGTGTTGATTTATCTTTTTATAAACCAAGAATAATTGATTAATTTATTTTGTAAAAATCAAAATCTAAACATGAAATTATTTGAAGCAATTAAGTCAAGACGATCTATATTTCCAACACAGTTTAATAAAAAATCTATAAAAAATGAAGATTTAGAACTTATTCTTGAGGCAGCAAATTTTGCACCAACTCACAAAAAAACAGAACCATGGAGGTTTAAAGTTTTACAAAATGATTACAAAATTAAATTTGCTAATTTTTTATCTGAAAAATATAAAACCACAACAACAAAATTCTCTAAATATAAATTTCAAAAAATTATCAATAATGTAAAAAGATCATCTGCAGTAATATTGATATGTATGCAAAGAGATCCCCTAAATTCAGTTCCTGAATGGGAAGAAATAGCATCTGTTTCTATGTCTGTTCAAAATATGTGGCTAATGTGTACTGAATTGAATATTGGATCGTATTGGAGTTCTTCTAAACTTATTGATTATGTCCATGAATTTATTCAACTTAATGAAGGTGAAAAATGTTTAGGAATATATTATTTGGGTCATTACGACAAAAAAATAAAAGAAAGAACAAATGGGTCAATTAAGGACAAGGTATGTTGGTTTAAATAATTTAGTGTTACAAATTATTTCTAAGTATATAAATTGCATTTATGTTTATTTGTTTTTAATAAATTGATATTTAAGAAAAATTTAATATTACATGCCTAAACTATCATTATAATTAATCTTTTAAAATTAAAATCATATTTATTTTTTTTTATCTTTAACGGCATTTAAATTTATAGACCAAAAAATAAAAAAATGAGAAAACTAATTTTTGTCCTTGCAATTATAGGCTTTATAACGACCGCCAGCGCAACAGTATCGACTGCGAATACAGCTACAATTGCAAACGCAACACTTCAAGATGAAGAAGCACCTGCTCAATCCGCTTCTTTCACACAGGAACTGAAAAAACGTTTTATTGAGGGAGGACCCGGTTTTATGGGAATTGTTTTAATTTGCCTTATACTCGGCCTCGCAATCTCAATCGAACGTATTATTTTTCTTAATCTTGCAACAACCAATACAAAAAAACTTACTGATGGAGTTGAAGAAGCACTCTCATCAGGAGGCGTTGATGCAGCCAAAGAATTTTGTAGAAATACAAAAGGCCCTGTTGCATCAATTTTTTATCAAGGACTTGATAGGATGGATGAAGGAGTTGAAAGTGCTGAAAAAGCTGTTGTTGCGTATGGAGGAGTACAAATGGGACAATTAGAAAAAAATGTTTCATGGATCTCTTTATTTATAGCTTTAGCACCAATGCTTGGCTTTATGGGTACTGTAATCGGTATGATTCAGGCATTTGACAAAATTGAAGCTGCGGGTGATATGCAGCCATCTCTTGTGGCTGGAGGTATAAAAGTAGCACTTTTAACAACTGTATTTGGGTTAATCGTTGCTATTATTCTTCAAGTTTTTTACAATTACATAGTTGCTAAGATTGATAGTATTGTTAATGACATGGAAGACGCTTCAATCACCTTGATTGATATCTTAGTATCTCAAAAAAAATAACTACAATAATAAATAAATGAAAATACAGACTATTGTAAAAATTTTAAGTGCTGTTTTTGGATTACTTGGTGTAGTCTTCCTTTTTAGAATTATTGGTGCTGGAGATGAAGAGATAAAAATGGCTGCAACAACAGGGGACTTCTCTACAGTTTCACCTCTTGTATCACTTTCAATTGCAATACTTTTTATAACGATATCGATAACTTTAGTTTTCTCAATATTAAATCTTGCTTCAAGTTCTAAAAAGTTAAAAAAAGCGCTAATTTTCATAGGCTGCTTTGTCCTAGTTATTGCTATAGCATTTGCTGCTTCAGATGGAGTAGAGACTCCTATGAAAGATGGTGAAGTCCTATCTGCTTCTGGATCACGTTGGGTTGGTACAGGTTTAAGAATGTTTTATATACTTGCGACTCTAGCAATCTTATCAATGCTTCTTTCTGGTGTCAAGAAAATTTTAAAAAAGTAATTTATGGCTAAAAGATCAGCACCCGAAGTAAACGCTGGCTCAATGGCAGACATAGCTTTTCTTCTTTTAATTTTCTTTTTAGTTACCACTACAATTGAAACAGATAGCGGTTTAAACAGGAAATTACCTCCAATGGAAGACCAAGTTGATCCTCCAATAATTAGAGAAAAAAATATTTTTACTGTTTTAGTCAGTAAGAATGATCAACTTTTGGTTGAAGAAGAACTTGCTGATATTGCAGATCTAAGATCTCTCGCTGTTGCCTTTCTTGACAATGGTGGGGGTGTAGGCGACGAAGCTTGTGACTATTGTCAAGGAGAACGTGATGAAACCTCCTCTGATAATCCAGATAAAGCTATCATATCTTTAAAAAACGATCGAGAAACCTCTTATAAAGTTTACATCGCAGTTCAAAATGAACTAGTTGCAGCATATAATGATTTAAGAAATCGTGAATTTGAAAGACTTTTTGGTAATGATCTAGGGATAAATTTTGTAGAAGCTCAAAAACAATACGATGATCCTAGGACAAGTTCAGAAAGGCAAGCGATTCTTAAGCCTAAACTGGACCAAGTAAAAGCAATGTATCCTCAAAAATTATCAGAAGCAGAATCAACTAAACTTAACTAACTATAAATATAAAATGTCAAAATTCAAAAAGAAAAAGGGGGGTGATTTACCAGCCATTTCAACGGCATCACTCCCTGATATAGTATTTATGTTATTATTCTTTTTTATGGTCGCCACTGTAATGAGAGACAGCACTTTGATGGTAATTAATAAGCTACCAGCTGCTGATCAGATACAAAAACTTGATAAAAAAGACCGTGTTATGTATATATATGCAGGTAAACCATCCTCGAGATATCAAGACAAATATGGTTCAAGTGCAAGGATACAATTAAATGATAAGTTTGCTTCTGTTGACGAGGTTGGTGCCTTTATTCTTGCAGAACGTGCTTCTAAAAGGCAAGAGTTGCAAAATGTCCTAACGACAGCTTTGAAAGTTGACAGTGATACCAAAATGGGATTAATTCAAGATATAAAGCAAGAGCTTAGAAAAGTACAAGCTTTGAAAATAAATTACACAACTAGAGTAGGTGATTATACTCAAAATTTGAATTAAATATCTGAAAAGATTTTTTTATTTTTCTGAGAGTAGTTCATACAATCAAGATCTCCTATTTTTGATTTGAAATTAAGAAATATACAGTTTATTGTTAATTTATATTTAGGGTTATTAGTAACGCTTTTTACTTCATCTTTTCTTCAAAGCCAAAATATTCCAAAAGATGAGGAATTCGAATTTTACCGTGAAGATCAAATATATTTCGGTACCTCTCTAATGCTTATTAAGTCTAACCAAGAAGATTTAAAGGCTAGGGGTTTACCACGTCATTTTCAATTTGGCATTATTCGCGATATGCCACTAATAAAATCTGGTAAGTTGTCAACAGGTTTAGGATTAGGAATTAGTTTTGAAAGATTTACAACAAATTTAATCCGTTCAGCAAGCGGTCTCTATTCGTTGGACTTGAATAATAATATTTATAACCCCTTATCAATATCTGTTCAATCATTTGAAATCCCAATTTCAATTAGATGGAGAAATTCTTCTGATCGTGATTTTGCTTTTTGGAGGGTTTATGGAGGTATAAAAGTCAACTGGAACTACCGAATTAAAGCTAAACAAAATTCAAATTTTTTAACCATTGGTGAAGAATTAAAGAAGTTTGGGACAAATGCATATTTGAGCTTTGGATACAATACTTGGAATTTTTATTTATCCAGCCCAATAGTCTCAACATTTGATTTTCTAAATTCCACCCAAAACAACTCAGCTATAAAAATAGCACCTCTAAAAGTCGGGCTAATTTTTTTCATTTTGTAATACTCTCTAGAGTTCTTTTCTTAATCTTGCAACTGGAATATCAAGTTGCTCTCTGTATTTTGCTATTGTTCTTCGAGCTACGATGTAACCTTTTTTTTTCATCATTAACGAAAGTACTTGGTCTGTGAGAGGCTTTTTTTTATTTTCATCAGTTATAAACTGTTCTAGTATTTTTTTTATTTCTATAGAGGAAACATCTTCTCCTTCATTATTTTTGAGTCCTTCCGAAAAAAAAGTCTTTAACAATTTTGTTCCATATGGTGTATCAATATATTTGCTGTTCGCTACTCTTGAAATTGTAGAAATATCCATATTAACTTTTTCTGCGATATCTTTTAGAATCATAGGTTTTAGTTTTTTTTCATCTCCACTCATAAAATATTCCCTTTGATGGTCTAATATTGCATTTATAGTGAGGTTTAAGGTCTGATACCTTTGCCTTATTGCATCAATAAACCATTGAGCTGAATCTAGTTTTTGTTTTATAAATTGAACAGCTTCTTTATTCGATTTTGAATCTGATTCTGAGTAACTATAAAGCATATCTTTATAAGTATTTGATACCCTAAGTTGAGGCTCATTTCTATTATTAAGTTTAACATATAAATTTCCTTCTTCGAGCTTTAAGATAAAATCAGGTACTATTTGATTGTTTTCAGTATTTGATGTTAGTGCTCCCCCAGGTTTTGGATTCAATTTGCTTATCAAATCTAAAGCAGTTTTCAATTTTTTTTCATCTATTCCAAGGCGTTCTTGAAGTTTATTGTAATGTTTATGACTAAATTCATTAAAATGATTTTTAATAATTTTTAGTGCATAATTTACTTCAGGTCTGTTTAGATCCTTTTTTTCTAATTGAAGTTTTAGGCACTCTTGGAGCGAACGTGCTCCGACTCCCACAGGATCTAGAGATTGTACTGATTTTATTATTTTTTCAACGATTGAATTTTCTACAACTATATTTTGAGTAAATGCTAAATCGTCAACAAGTTCTTCGTTACTTCTTCTTAAATATCCACTTTCATCAATGCTACCAATAATAAATTCAGCTATCTGCATTTCAGTATCTGTTAAAATTAGATTGACTATTTGCTGTGAGAGGTATTGATGAAACGTAACACCTCCAGAAAAAGGAATACTATTATTTTCGTCTTTGTTTAAATAATTATTTGAATAAAGTTTGTAAGCTGGAACTTCATCATCACTCAAATATTGATCAATATCTATTTCATCTGTAGTGATTTTTTCACTTTCACTAATTTCAATCTCTGATTCACTATTATTTACCTGTTCTCTTCCGCTTTCTAATGCAGGGTTTTCAGCAATCTCCGATTCAATTTTTTGTTCTAACTCTAAAGTTGATAGTTGTATCATCTTCATCAGTTGGATTTGCTGTGGAGATAGTTTTTGAGTAAGTTTTATTTGAAGGTTTTGTTTGAGCATACTTAAATAATATATCCCTTTGTAAATATATGTAATTTAGGACAAATCCTTTAAAATGAAGCATTCTGTGGTGTTCGTGGAAAAGGAATTACGTCTCGAATATTATTCATTCCCGTAACAAATTGAACTAATCTTTCAAAGCCTAATCCAAATCCACTATGAGGTACGCTTCCATATCTTCTCAGATCAAGGTACCACCAAAGTTCTTCAGAATTAATTTGCATTTCAATCATTCGCTTTTCTAATATATCAAGACGCTCTTCTCTTTGCGAACCTCCAACTATTTCCCCAATTCCAGGGAAAAGGATATCCATTGCTCTCACCGTTTTACCATCATCATTTCTTCTCATATAAAAGGCCTTGATATTTATAGGGTAATTAAAGATTATAACAGGACGCTTAAAATGTTTTTCAACCAAATATCTTTCATGTTCGCTTTGTAAATCTGTGCCCCATTGATTTATTAGAAATTTAAATTTTTTCTTTTTATTTGGTTTTGAGTCTTTGAGAATTCTGTATGCCTCATTATAAGTTATTCTTATAAAATTATTTTCGACTACAAACTTAATCTTATCTAAAAGGTTCATTTGATTTCTTTCAGATAAAGGCTTACTTAGATCTTCCTTTTTTTGGCGATCATTTAAAAATTCTAAGTCAGAAACGCAATTAGATAAAACTTCACTTAAAACTTGAGTTATAAACTTTTCGGCCAAATCCATATTATCGTTAAGATCATAAAACGCCATTTCTGGTTCTATCATCCAAAATTCTGCAAGATGTCTTTTAGTATTTGAATTTTCTGCACGAAAAGTAGGTCCAAATGTGTAAACTTCTCCCAGGCCAAGGGCATATGCTTCTGCCTCCAATTGACCTGAAACGGTTAGATTGGTTTCTTTTCCAAAAAAATCCTTTTTAAAATCCAGATTTCCATTTTCATCGATAGGAGGGTTTTTATGATCCAGAGTACTAACTCGGAACATCTCTCCTGCACCTTCAGCGTCACTACCCGTTATTATAGGCGTGTTTATGTAGTAAAATCCTTTTTCTTGAAAAAATTTATGAATATAAAACGAAAGAGATGATCGAATTCTCATGACAGCTGCAAAAGTAGTAGTTCTGATTCTCAGGTGTGCTTTTTCCCTTAAATACTCTAAGCTATGTTTTTTAGGCTGTATTGGGTATTTTTCAGGATTACAATCACCAATAATGTCAAGTTTATTTACTTTTAATTCAACTTTTTGTCCACTTCCTTGACTTTCTACTAGTGAGCCCTCTAAATGCAAGGCTGTCCCAGTGGTAATAAGTTTAAGTTCAGATTCATTTAAGCTTTCATAATCAACTACACATTGAAGGTTTTCTATTGAGGAGCCGTCATTTAGTGCAATAAACCGGTTTGCTCTAAAAGTTTTTACCCATCCCTTTACAACATAATTAAAATTTGTTTTATTAGACTCACTAAGAAGATGTTTAATTTTAACTACTTTCATTCTAAATAAAAATTTGATAAGGCGACACAAATATAAGTTTATTTGATCAAGTTAAAATAAGTCTCGAATTATGAACTTTTAGTCAATAATCTCAAGTTTCGGTTCTTTTAATACTTTTTTATTACTAATTGTATCTTGCAGAGAAATAAGTAAAGATGGAAGCAGAATTAGATTAGCTAACATAGCCATCATTAAGGTAACTGCTACAAGTCCTCCAAGAGCCTGTGTCCCACCAAAATTAGAGGACAAAAAAATAGAAAATCCGAAAAATAAAACGACAGAAGTATAAAACATACTAATACCTGTCTCTCTCAACGCGGAAAAGATAGCATTATTAATTTTCCATCCATTTGCTATTAATTCTTGACGGTATTTAGCTAAAAAATGAATTGTATCATCAACAGAGATACCAAAAGCAATACTAAATACTAATATTGTTGATGGTTTTAATGGAATCCCAGTAAATCCCATTACACCTGCTGTTATTATTAACGGAAGTAAGTTTGGTATTAACGAGATTAAAATCATTTTGAAAGATCTAAACAAAAAAGCCATAAAAATAGCTATTAATAGAATAGCCAAACCAAGGGAGAGGACAAGATTGTTGATCAGATATTTTGTACCCTTCAAAAACAGAAGTGACTTACCCGTAATCTTTACACCATAGCGATCTTCAGGAAAGATTTTTTTTATTAGTCGATTTAAATCAGATTCTATTTCTTCTAATCTTGAAGTTTTAATATCTTTCATGTAAGTTGTTATTCTTCCAAATTGGCCAGTAGAATCTATATAACCTTTCATTAATTTATTGTTGCTGCTTGATTTATTTAGATATGGATATATAAAACTATTTTCTTGTGAAGTTGGAAGAGCAAAATAATTAGGATTTCCATTGTAATACGCTTGTTTAGCATACTTAACTGCATTAACTACAGAAATCGGAGTGGCCAGTTCAGGAATTTCCTCTATTACTGAGTGCAGCTGATTCATTCTATTTAATGTTGCTGGTTTAACAATACCTTTCCCTCTTTTACTATCAACCCAAAATTCTAAAGGGACAATTCCATTAAAGTTTTTATCAAAAAATAAAATATCTTTAAAAAATTCTGCTTTTTTTGGCATATCTTCAATAAGACTTCCGGAAATTTTTATTTGATAAATTCCAGTTATTCCAATTACTAGCCCTAGCAGTGAAAATAAGTAAACATTAACCCTTTTTACTCTCACAGTCTTCTCCATCCATGAAACAAAAAAATCAACTGTTTTATTTTTTAAATGTTTAAGGTGTTTTTTATTTGGCAACGCCATAAAGCTGTATGAAATTGGAATAATTAAAAGAGATAAAAGAAAAATTGCAATAATATTTATAGATGCCACAACACCAAATTCTTTCAAGATTTTTGAATTTGTAAGAATAAAGGTTGCAAAGCCAGATGCTGTTGTTAGATTTGTCATTAATGTTGCGTTTCCAATTTTTGCTATCATTCTATGTAAAGACTTCGCTTGGTTTTGATGCCTGGCAATTTCTTGCTGGTATTTATTTATCAAAAAAATACAATTAGGCACTCCAATTACAATTATTAATGGAGGTATTAATGCAGTTAGTACTGTAATTTCATATCGTAGCCATCCTAATATTCCAAATGCCCACATCACACCTACAGCTACAACAAATAATGATATCAATGTTGCCCGGAATGAGCGGAAAAATAAAAAGAAAATTAAGGATGTTATTAATGTGGCTCCCAATACAAAAAGACCTATTTCATCTACAATATTTTGAGCATTTAACGTTCTAATGTATGGCATTCCAGAAACGTGAATTTGAGTATTTAATTTATTCTCATATTTTTTGATTAGGGGTATAAAAGTTTCAAATATAAAATCCCTTCTTGCAGCTGTATTAACAATTTTAGGATCCATGTAAATTATAGAACGAATTGTACTTGTGCTTTCGTCAAATAATAAATTTTTATAAAATGGAAGCTCTAAAAAAAGTTTTTCCTTAAACTTTTTAGGATTTTTGGATTCAATTGGAAATTGTTTTGAAACATCTTCTAAAACAAAACCTTTAATTTTTTTATTCTTTTTAAGTTCTTTAATATTTTCTGTTGTTAAGATAAAATCGATTTCCTTAAAATTGTCAATTCTTTCATTAAGATCTTTCCATACATTTCTTTTATTTGGAAAATAAAACTCTTCATCTTGAATGGCTATTACCAAAACATTACCTTCTTCACCAAATATATTTGTAAACGATTTGTATATAATGTTTTCAGGATGTTTATCAGGAAGTAGATTAGCTTCAGTGTAAGTAAATTGCATGTATTTCCATTGCATAGACCAATAAATGGTAATGGAAATCAAAACCAATAAAATAAGGATACGATTTCTAAGTATAAGTCCAGCAACTAGGCCCCAGATATTCCATTGTTTTTTTTTCTTCATGCAAGCCTATTCGCTTTTGATTTTTTCAGACTGTTAGAATTTCTTTTTCTTTTAAACTGCAAATTTGATCTGCTTTAGAAATATACTCGTCAGTTAAAGCTTGAATATCAATTTCAAAATTTTTTTGAATGTCTTCTGAAGATTCAGATTTTTTAATTTCATTATTTGCTTCTTTTCTTGCAGACCTAATTGATATTTTAGCGTTCTCAGCCTCAGATTTAGCAATTTTCACAAGATCTTTTCTTCTTTCTTCAGTAAGAGCTGGAATATTTATGATAATTGACTCGCCGTTATTCATTGGATTAAAACCTATGTTCGCTATCATAATGGCATTTTCAATATCAGCTAATATTGATTTATCCCATGGTTGGATAACTAAAGTTTTACTGTCGGGTGTATTAATATTTGCAATTTGTGAAATTACTGTTGGTGTTCCGTAATATTCAACTTTAACACCACTAAGCATTATAGGATTTGCCTTACCAGCTCGTATATTTAACATTTCTCTTTCTAAATGTTTCAATGCTGATTCCATACTTTCTTTTGCAGATTCAATTATTATATGCATTAATTCTTCCATTTGATAAAATTTATAAGTTTACTCTTGTGCCAATATTTTCTCCTTTTACCACTTTATATAGATTATCAGGAGTATTAATATCAAAAACAATTATAGGTAATTTATTTTCTTGGCTAAGAGTAAATGCTGTTGTATCCATCACTTTAATTCCTTTTTTCAAAACTTCATCAAAAGATAAATTTTCAAACTTTGTTGCCTCAATATTTTTTTCTGGATCATCATTGTAAATTCCATCTACTCTTGTTCCTTTTAGAATGACATCTGCATTAATTTCGACAGCTCTTAAAACTGCAGCAGAGTCTGTAGTAAAAAATGGATTTCCTGTTCCTGAACCGAAAATAACAACCCTTCCTTTTTCTAAATGCCGAGTTGCTTTTCTTTTAATGAAAGGTTCAGCGATTGCCTCGATTTTTATGGCGGTTTGTAAGCGGGTAGGAAGATTATTATTTTCAAGAGCACCCTGCAGGGCCAATCCATTAATTACTGTAGCAAGCATTCCCATGTAGTCTGCTTGAACACGATCCATACCTTTACTAGATCCTGAAACTCCTCGAAATATATTACCCCCGCCTATTACTATTGCAACTTCAGTCCCTTTATCAAAAACTTTTTTTATTTCTTTAGCATATTTGTCAATGCGCTTTGGGTCAATACCATGGCTTTGATTTCCCATGAGTGCTTCACCACTTAATTTTAGTAAAATTCTATGGTATTTCATTTAGAAAACAGTTCTAACAAATATAGAGATTAAACAAGAAATTTATTACAATTGTTAAATACAATCTTTTACAAAAGACTAGATTGAAATAAAATATTTAGTTAACCATGGCTTTTAAACTCATGTCAATGCTTTTTAGATTATTTGTCAATTCGCCGATTGAAATGAAGTCAACACCTGTTTCTGCATATTCTATAATATTATTTTTCCCTATTCTCCCCGAAGCTTCCGTTGACTTTCTTCCATTGATTGATGATATGGCTTTAGATAATTCTGAAGGATTATAGTTATCTAATAATATTCTATTAACAAAATTAAAATTAAGAGCTGAATCTATTTCTTTTTGGTTTCTACATTCTACAATAACATCAAGTTCCTTGTTAATTTTTTTAAGATAATTTTCAGTTTTAGTTAAAGTATTTTTAACACCACCACAATAATCGATATGATTATCCTTAATTAATATTGCATCAAAAAGTCCCATTCTATGATTGGTTCCGCCACCAATCATAACAGCCAATTTTTCAGCATACCTAAAATTAGGTGTTGTTTTTCGCGTGTCTAGAATTTTACAGTTAGTGTGACTAATCATCTTATTTAAACCTTTTGTTAAACTTGCGATACTGCTCATCCTTTGAATCGTGTTGAGAACTAGCCTTTCCGTCGAAAGTATAGAAAGAGTTGAACCATGAACTTTAAAAGCAATATCTCCTTTTCTGATTTTGTGCCCATCTTTAATTATTGTTTCAACTTTAAGTCTTGGATCATAGTGTTCAAAAATCAATTTAGAAAGAGCAACTCCTGCTATGTATCCAGACTGCTTAACTACTAGCTTTGCTGAGCTTTTCATTCTGGCATCTATGCATGACAAACTTGTATGATCACCAATTCCAATATCTTCACTTAATGCATTTTCAATAAAGAAATTAAGTTGATTTTTGTAGCGTTTTATAAAATTCTTTATCATAATTTTGAATATAGAAAACTCCTCTATTTTTTTTAATCTGCTGAGCCTGCTTTATTAGCAAATAAGAAACACTAACCATATTTCTTAATTCGCTCAAACCATAAGTTAATTTTTTCTTATTATAAAGTTTACTAACTTTTATGTAGATTTTGTTTATTTGATCTTCAGCTAAATTTAAACCCTCATGTGTTTTAAAAATCCCAACGTGCTGAGTCATATTCTTTTGGAGTTCTATTCGTAATTTCTTGACATCACTTAAAGTATCACTTTTCGAATATCCTTCTCCGTTCCAGGGCGGAAGTGAATTATAAAAATGTTGTCCAGGTAAAGGCTTTTTAAGAGCATCGATTGAGTGCATAGCTGCTCTATGCGAAAATACCAATGCTTCTAAAAGAGAATTTGAGGCTAGACGATTTGCCCCATGAAGGCCGGTATAACTACATTCCCCTACAGCGTAAAGACCTTTTAATTCTGATTCACTATGTTCGTTCACTTTTATCCCTCCACAAAAATAATGCGCCGCAGGAACTACAGGTATTAAGTCTTTTGGTAATATGATTCCTTGTGAAATACAAGTTCTATAAATAGTAGGAAAATTTGATTTCCACACATCTATTGATATTTTTGAACCATCAAGCCAAACATAATCTTGCGTTTGCTCTTGTATCTGTTTGTGTATACTACGTGCAACAATGTCCCTTGAAGCAAGTTCAGCTCTTCTGTCTATTTTTAACATAAACCTTTCTTTCTTACTGTTTAATAGAATACCTCCTGCACCCCTAACTGCTTCAGTTATTAAAAAAACATTTTCATTTACTTTATTTTTAAGGGTAGTTGGATGAAATTGGACATAGGCTAAATGGTCCATCCTTACTTTTGCGCGGTAAGCAGCTCCGAGGCCGTCACCAGTTGCAGTACTAGGATTTGTAGTATGTGCATATAAACTTCCAGCTCCTCCGGTTGAGAGAACCGTTATTTTAGAGCATATTTTGATAATTTCTTCTTTTTCTTGTGAAATTACATATGCTCCATAACACCTCCCTTTTTTTTCTATAGAATGGTGATCAGTTATTAAATCTACTAAAGTGTGATTCTCTAGAAGATTAATATTTGGAAAACTTTTTATTTTGGTTGATAAAACATCTTGGATTTGTTTTCCAGTTTGATCTTTATAATGAACTATTCTTTTTTCTGAATGCCCACCTTCTATTCCTAGATCAAGTTTCTCTTTATTCATGTCGAATTCAGCACCCCAATTTATTAACTCATTTAGTCTTGAATTAGCTTCTTCAACAACAAATTTAACAACACGACTATCACATTCACCATCACCTGCAATAATTGTGTCTTGAATATGTTTTTCTATCGAGTCATCCTGTAGGTTTCTTACAACAGCAATTCCTCCTTGTGCATATCGAGTATTTCCCTCACTTATATTTCCTTTAGATATGATTGTGATATTAAGCTTTGGGTTTTGTTCTGCTGCTTTTATTGCAAATGTCAAACCTGAAATTCCAGTACCTATAACAAGAAGGTCATTCAACATAACTAACTTAATTCAATCATTCTTTTTATTGGAATTTGAGCTGCATTTATAATATCAGTATTCATTTTAATTTCAGGCTTTTCAAAAGCTAGGCAATTATATAACTTTTCAAGAGTGTTCATTTTCATATATGCACATTCACTGCAGGCACAAGTGTCATCATCGATTGGTGCTGGAATAAATATTTTTTCAGGACAGTGCTTCTGCATCTGATGAAGAATACCTACCTCAGTAGCAACAATATACTGGGAAGCATTATCATTTTGCACAAAATTTAATAAAGCAGATGTACTTCCTATAAAATTTGCAATTTCTAAAATAGTTGATTTACTCTCTGGGTGAGCTATGAATTTTGCATTAGGATATTTTTTTATTAAATCTAAAATTTTATCAAACGAAAATGCTTCATGAACTACACAAGAACCTTCCCATAAGATCATTTTTCTTCCAGTTTCTTTACTCAAATAAGCTCCTAAATTTTTATCCGGCGCAAAAATAATTTCTTTTTTTAAAGGAATGCTTTCAATAATTTTTTTTGCATTAGTTGAGGTGCAAACAAGATCACTTAAAGTTTTGATTTCTGCTGAACAGTTTATATATGAAACTACAACGGCGTCAGGGTATTTAGCTTTAAATATTGCAAAATCATTTGGAGAGCAAGAATCAGCCAAAGAGCAACCAGCTTTTAAGTCAGGAAGAAGCACTTTTTTTTCTGGGTTTATAATTTTTGCTGTTTCTGCCATAAAATGTACTCCTGCAAAAACAATTATATCCTCTTTAACTCTTGCTGCCTGCTGAGCAAGGTATAAACTATCTCCCAAAAAATCTGCAATCTCCTGTATTGAATCATCTTGATAATAATGAGCAAGTATTACGGCATTTTTTTCTTTTTAAGCTCTTGAATCTGATTTGAAAGTTCTAAACTTTGTTTAGATTTTTTTTGTTCAAATTGGTTTGGAATAGCCATATACACAATATAATAAGTTTCAATTAATCAACTTTTACACTTTTTATATTTTTTTCAGAATACTTTTTTGTCACACTTTTCATCGAGTAGGCATCATCAAGCGTTTTCTCTCCAATCTGGATACGTTTTAAAGATGAAAGGTAAGCCCCGGAAGAAAGTTTTTGTCCAAAATCATGAGCTATACTTCTAATATATGTCCCTTTGCTACATGAAATTAAAAAATCGACCTTTGGTAGATTAATATTTCTTATTTCAAATTTTGATACATAAACTTTACGTGATTTAATTTCTGCTGATTCATCGTTTCTTGCATAATCATAAAGTCTTTTTCCATTGATTTTAATTGCAGAATAAATAGGTGGAATTTGATTTATATCACCAACAAATGTTCGTGCTGTTTCCTCTATTAAGTCATTTTTAATATGATTAGTTTCAAAAATATTATCAATTTCAGTTTCCAAATCATATGATGGTGTTGTTGCGCCTAGAGTAAAAGTACCTAAATAAGTTTTCATTTCGTTTTGATATAGGTGAATGGATTTAGTCTTTTTACCTGTACAAACGATTAATAGTCCACATGCGAGCGGGTCTAAAGTTCCTGCATGCCCAATTTTTATTTTTTTTAGGCCGGTTAGATTTTTTAAATACCAACGCATTTTATTGACTACCTGAAATGAAGTCCAGCCAATTGGCTTGTTAATTAAAAAAAGTTGCCCCTCTTTAATGCTATTAGAATTAAATTTTTGCTTAAAAAAGTCCATAAAAGATAGAAATAATACCGACAAATATGCAGTAGTAACTGAAGTTTATTAATTTGCTTTTCCTAACCAGAGTAACCATCCATTTGCACGCAAAAACACCACTTATGAAAGCTGTAAAAAATCCCAAACATAGTGATAAATAATCAATATCTAAAGAGGTTTTTTTAACATCAAAAAATATTTTTAATGTGCTTCCAAATATTATCGGGAGTACCATTAAAAATGAGAATTTAGCGGCTTTCTCTCTATCTATTCCGAGAATCAAGGCCATACTAATTGTTGAACCACTTCGTGATATTCCTGGTAAAATAGCAATTGCTTGAATTATACCTAAAATAAAAGCATTTTTAATGCTTACCATTTTCGTATTATTCTTAACACCACCCGCGACATAAAGTATTAATGCCGTAATTAAAAACATAATTCCAACCAAGATTAAATTGTTAGAAAATAAAATTTTGATTTTTTGCTGAAATGCAATCCCTATTGTAACTGTTGGAATCATAGAAACTATAATTTTTAATACAAAAAGAGTATTATAATCAACCTTCAATTTAAACAATGAAGATAGTATTTCAAATATTTCTTTCTTAAACACAAATATTGTGCTTAATGCTGTTCCAAGGTGTAATACAAGTGTTAATAACAAGCTGTCATAAGCTTGGTAATTATTACCTAACAATACTTTTCCAATTTCTAAATGGCCACTTGAGGAAATTGGTAAAAACTCAGTAAGGCCTTGAATTAATCCTAAAATAATCACTTCAAGATTACTCATTCTTTATGATCTAGATTAATAAAAATTGAAAGAATTGCAACTCCAAAACCAATTATAATAATAGTTGGAGCTAATCTAATTCTTCTGAAGCTAAAAATTTCATCGTTGAAAAAGTTTGGATCACTGCTTCCTCCACCACTCATTAAAATAAAACCAACAGAAACAATTAATAAGGAGATGAATAAGAAAATGTAATTACTTTTTCCAAACAAAAATTTTTTTTTCGAGTATTTTTTTTTCATTTCCACATCTAATAGTTGGCATTTGTTTTTAGATTTAAATAACGCTGAGTTGCAAAGAAAGTACTAAGACCTGAAATTATAATTCCAAAAATTAAAACTATTGAGTAAACAGATACTAATTCATAAGTTTGATTTAAAATTTTTAATTCTGGAAATAGTTTATCAATTTCAAATACTAGATAACTTAATCCACTAAGAGAAATTAATGAGCTTATAAGTCCTAACAACATATTATTTAATATGAAAGGCATCCTGATAAAGGATTTTTTTGCTCCCACTAGTTGCATAGTTTTTATCACAAACCGTTTCGAGTAAATTGAGAGTCTTATAGAACTATTAATTAACAGAAGAGCAATAATTACAAACAGTGAAGCAAAAAACAATAAAGAGAAAGTGATTTTTTGAATATTTTTTTCTAAAAGTTCTAACAATGGCTTATCATAAACAACTTCATCAACAAAATCAAAATTTTCAATATCAGTTTTAGTTGAGGAAAGAGTCAAGTCATTCACATAGCTTGCATTGAAAAAAATATCAATAACATCTAAGAGAGGGTTGTAACCTAAAAAACTTATGAAATCTTCTCCGATTTCATTAACATACGATTTTGCAGCCTCTTCTTTTGAGATATAATTAACTTTTTTAGTTGCAGGATTGAGTAAAATTTTCTTCTGTAATTGTGTAATCTCTATTTCTTTTGCGTTATTTTTTAAATAAACGTTCATGGAAATTTGCTCTTTAAAATGTGAAGTAATGCTTCTATAATTTAAAACAAATAACCCAAGTATGCCCAAAAGAAAAAGAACAAACGTTATACTAATTATAACAGAAAAATAACTATTAAGTACTCTTCTATTTTGAAATTTTTCTTGACTTTTTTTTGACACATTTATTTTTCAGTAAAAATATAAAAGAAAAGTAATTATTGATTACTCATAAAATTTTCTTTACTCTTTTTGACATTCAAGCAATAAATGTAATTTTAACTTTTTTAATAAATCAAATTAGACTCACTTGAAATACGATTTTAAAAATATTGAAAAAAAATGGCAGAAGTATTGGCTTGACAATAAAACTTTTAAAGCTGATAATAATTCAGAAAAACCTAAATATTACGTGTTAGATATGTTCCCATATCCTTCAGGTTCTGGGCTTCATGTGGGTCATCCACTAGGTTATATAGCATCTGATATAGTATCTAGATTCAAGAGATGTAAAGGTCTTAATGTTCTTCATCCTATGGGTTTTGATTCATTTGGATTACCTGCTGAGCAATATGCTGTCAAAACAGGACAACACCCGAAAAAAACTACAGA
>MDSZ01001399.1_pt1 | contig 20757 bp, 20 predicted proteins | sample 811201 | NCBI WGS metagenome assembly MDSZ01 (sample SAMN05326647, study PRJNA326480) | marine metagenome | isolation source: seawater | place: Indian Ocean: North | collected 2010 | reverse complement strand
CCTGTTGATCCCTTGCTGAGCCTTGCGATGCCTGAGAACGGCCCTCCTAAACTGCGGGTCGGGTCCGTTCTCTGTCGCCCAGGCTGGGCGACACCGGCCCTGCTCAGCACACAAGGGCAGGTTTTCTTGAAGGCGAGGCGATCGAAACACCGCCGCCGATTGGGCGTTGAACGCAGCCTTCAGTGACTCGGCGGTAGAGAGGTCTTGGCTACTCGAATGGGTGGCTGAACTTGCAGATGGGCGCACTCTGCGGGTTCAAGCCAACTCGGCAGTGGGATTGCTTGGGGCGCACTTTAAGAAAACCGCCCCGCTTGAGTGGATTCGCAGCGGTCGGCTACAAGCCGACACCGAGACTCGGCCCGCCCTTTTGCCGAGCTCGGCGAGCAAGAATCCATTCAAAAAGGGACTCAGCGGTTTTCTGTGCGGAACAAGTAACCCATGCCGAGTTGGCCAGGAACAGCAGCGGTAACCCGCGCAAAGGTGACTCGCGAGGATCGTTCCTAGCTCCTCGCGGTACAATAAACCTTCAATGCAGCACCAAGGAGAATTCAATGAGCACACCCAACGCACCTTACGATCTCGTCGTCATCGGCGGTGGTTCAGGCGGAGTGGCCAGCGCCCGCCGCGCGGCCAGCTATGGCGCCAAAGTCGCACTCATCGAATCCAGCCGGCTGGGTGGTACCTGTGTTATTCGCGGTTGTGTGCCCAAAAAACTCATGATGTATGCCGCACAGTTTGGTCAAACCCTGCGAGAAGGCTTGCAGCCCGGCTGGCAAGTAGCACAAGCAGAATTCTCAATGGCCCAATGGCAAGAAGCCAAAGGCAAGGAAATTGACCGGCTCGAAGGCATCTACGCCCGCATGCTTGAAAACAGCGGGGTTGAAACCATTCGCGGCCATGGCGTCATCAAGTCCACCACAGAAGTCCAAGTGGGCGATCGGGTATTGAACACCCAGCGAATTTTGATCGCCAGTGGCGCGGCTCCCAATCGCAGCGCGTTTCCGGGGCTTGAGCTTGCCGCAACCTCGAATGAACTGCTTGATCTTTCTACGTTGCCCAAACGTGTGGGTGTGATTGGCGCGGGTTACATAGCGCTCGAATTTGCATGCATATTGCGCGGCCTCGGTTCTGAGGTCTCGGTGTTCTATCGTGGTGACTTGCCCTTGCGCGGTTTCGATGAAGGCATTCGAAATCGCTTGGTCACCGCCATGAAACTGCAAGGCATTCAATTGTTTCCCGACACCGATTTCAAATCACTTGGCCAGCAAGGAGCCTCGTTTGAATTGCAAACCGCAGCAGGAGCGCACACGTTTGATTTTGTATTGAATGCCACAGGTCGCAGCCCCAACACGCAAGGCTTGGGACTTGAAAACATTGGCCTGCGTACGGGGCCTGCCGGTGAAATTGAAGTGAACAAATACAGCCACACTGGCATTAAAGGTGTGTATGCCGTGGGCGATGTCACCAACCGTGTGAACCTGACACCTGTGGCCATCGCAGAAGGGCGCGCACTGGCTGAAAATGAGTTCAACGGGAAGAATCTCTCGGTGGATCACAGCAGCGTGCCCACAGCCACTTTCACCTCACCGCCCATTGGCAGTGTTGGCTTGACCGAAGAACAGGCGGCCAAGCGCGCACCCACCCGTGTGTATGAAACAGAGTTCACACCCATGAAAACCAAGTTCTCTGGCGGTGAACAGAAAACCTACATGAAGTTGCTGATCGATGATGCCACTGACCGAGTAGTGGGTATTCACATGCTTGGAGACGATGCCCCCGAGATGATCCAACTGCTGGGTGTGTTGTACACCATGGGTGCGACCAAAGCCGATTTTGATCGCACCATTGCTGTTCATCCAAGCTCTGCGGAGGAGTGGGTGTTGTTGCGTGAACTGACCCGCAAAGTCGGATAGACATCACTCGATCACTACATGTGGTGATGGTGCTTAGGTTAGACCCATCGCCAACTTCAAATTCCGTTGCTAGAGTCCCGCATGGTTTTACCATTAGGGCCTCTGCGCAACGTGTCAGCTTCTCAATTTTCATCAACCCCGGCAACATCAGTTGAACCAGAGGTATTGCTTGCACCTTCCTGGGCGGCACCCTTTGTGCAAGGCGACTGCGGCCCCAATCTTGAATACGACAACGCATTTCTTGAACTGCAACAAGCAGCTCGAGGCAAGCCAGAGACCCAGTTTGAAGCAGCAACACCGCCCGACTGGAGTGCTGTAGAAACAGGTGCCTTGCAATTGCTGGAGCGCAGTCGAGATTTGCGCTTGGTGGTGTTGTGGGCCGAATCGCGTTTGAATCTGGGTGGTTTGCAAACCCTGCCAGAAAGTTTAGGTGCGCTGGCCAGCCTGCTCGAAACGGCATGGCCTGTCGTCAATCCGCCTCTCGATGATGGCGATCCCTATGCCCGCATCAACGTCATTGAAGGGCTTGGATTCGGCGGCTCATTTTTTCAATCCCTGCGCAATTGTGTCGTGGTTGGAAATCCGCGAATTGGCGACATTCGCCTAAAAGACTTCGAAGCGCTCACTGGCAATTCTCCTGGCACTGAAGTGCCCGTGTCTCGCGAGCAAATCGAGCTGTTCTTTCGGTCACCGGAAGGCAAGGCTGAAGCCTTGCGTGCCATGTTGTTGAGCAGCCAGCTTTACTTGAACAGAATTCTCGCCGCGCTGGCCCAACATGTCGAAGCGGATCGGCTGCCGCAACTTTCCGAATTCGGTGTGTTGCTGAACCATGTGCTGTCCTGCCTGCCCGAACCCCAAATGGAACAAAACCCGGTGGCTGTGCCACACAGTGCTTTGTTCGATTCAAGCTGTAATTCAAGTAAGCCCGTGCCCTCAATGGTTTCGGCAGGAATTCATTCCCGTGCACAGGCTTTGGCGGCCATTGATCAAGTGTGTGCCTACCTTGAGCATGCCGAGCCGACCAACCCGGCGCAGCTTCTCTTGAAACGGGCGCGTCGCCTGATCGACAAAAACTTCATGCAGTTGATGAAAGACCTTGCGCCAGAGGCCTTGGCCGAGGTGGCAAAAATCATGGGAGTCAATCCCGATTCTCTCGAGCAGGAAGATGCTTAAAGTCGCCCTGCATTTACCCATTCTTCTTACTTGCGAGATTGATCAATGAGCGGACAAAAATTTGTGGGGCGCAATCGTGCACCTCGCGTACAAATTGAGTATGACGTTGAAGTGTACGGTTCACAAAAAAAGGTTCAGTTGCCTTTTGTTATGGGGGTCATGTCCGACTTGTCCGGCAAATCCGAGGTGCCATTGGCACCGGTGGCCGAGCGTGATTTCCTGGAAGTGGATGTCGACAACTTTGATGCACGCATGAAAAGCATCAAGCCGCGCGTGGCCTTCCATGCGCCCAACCACCTCACCGGCGAAGGCAATGTGGCGGTCGACATCACTTTTGAATCCATGGACGATTTCAGCCCCGCGGCGATTGCGCGAAAAGTAGAGCCTTTGCGCAAGTTGCTGGAGGCACGCCAGCAACTGTCCAACCTGCTCACGTACATGGATGGCAAAAACGGTGCTGAAGAGCTGTTGGCAAAACTGCTGGCTGACCCTGCCTTGTTGAAAACCCTGTCGACCAGCGTCAAGCCTGTTGAATCAACCTCCCCTAAAGGTGAGTAATCATGTCTGAACAACTTCAAAATCGTGCGCTCGATGTCATCGAACTTGAGGGCAGTGAACTGTCTTCCCTGTTGCAAAAAGAATTCAAGCCGAAAACCGATGAGGCCAGGTCTGAAGTGGAGTCTGCGGTACTTACCCTGGCGCAGCAGGCGCTTGAGGGGGTGGACTTGGTGGGCGACGATGTGGTTGATTCCATCGAGCGAATGATCGCCGCAATCGACCAAAAGCTTTCCGTACAAATCAATGAAATTATTCATCACGCCGATTTCCAGCAAATGGAAAGTGCCTGGCGCGGCCTGAATTACCTGGTCAACAACACTGAAACTGATGAGTTCTTGAAAATTCGTTTCATGAATGTGTCCAAAACTGAACTGGCCAAAACCTTGAAACGTTACAAGGGCGTGGCTTGGGACCAAAGCCCGGTGTTCAAGAAAATTTACGAGCATGAATATGGTCAGTTCGGTGGTGAGCCCTACGGCTGCTTGATCGGCGATTACTACTTCGACCACTCTCCGCCCGATGTGGAAATGCTGGGTGAGTTGTCAAAAATCAGTGCCTCTGCACATGCCCCGTTTTTGTCAGCAGTGTCTCCGGCCACCTTGCAAATGGATTCCTGGCAAGAACTTGCCAACCCGCGCGACCTGACCAAAATTTTCTCCACACCCGACTATGCCGCATGGCGCAGCCTGCGCGATGCAGACGACTCCAAATACCTCGGCCTGACCATGCCACGGTTTCTGGCCCGTCAGCCCTACGGTGCGAAAACCAATCCAGTGGAAGAATTTGCTTTTGAAGAAGACACCGGTCTGGCCGATCACAGCCGCTACACCTGGGCCAACTCGGCTTATGCCATGGCGGTGAACATCAACCGATCATTCAAGGAGTACGGCTGGTGCTCACGCATTCGCGGCATTGAATCTGGCGGCGCAGTACCCAACCTGCCCACGCACACCTTCCCCACTGACGATGGTGGAGTGGACATGAAGTGCCCCACCGAAATCGCCATTTCCGATCGTCGTGAGGCTGAGCTTAGCAAAAGCGGTTTCTTGCCGCTGATTCACAAAAAGAACAGTGATCTGGCAGCTTTCATTGGTGCGCAGTCTTTGCACAAACCTGCCGAGTACGAAGACCCGGACGCAACAGCCAATGCGAAATTGGCCGCCCGTCTGCCATACCTGTTTGCCACCTGTCGTTTTGCGCATTACCTGAAGTGCATCGTGCGCGACAAAGTGGGTTCATTCAAGGAACGCGCCGACATGCAGCGCTGGTTGCAAGACTGGATCATGCAATACGTGGACGGCGATCCTGCAAATTCTTCCGAGGCGGTTAAAGCCTCTCGTCCGCTTGCCGCAGCCGAAGTGGTTGTTGAGGAAATAGAGGGCAACCCCGGCATGTACGCCTCCCGATTCTATTTGCGCCCGCACTACCAGCTAGAGGGCCTCACCGTGTCTTTGCGTTTGGTCAGCAAGTTGCCATCCGCCAAAGCGTCTTAAAACTTGAACTATTAATCAACCAATTACAGAGGGAATCAAATGTCCGTAGACATGTTTTTGAAAATCAAGGGTGTAGATGGCGAATCCGTAGACAGCGTACATGCCAAAGAGATCGATATTGCCGCCTGGAGCTGGGGCATGTCCCAGTCGGGCACAACCCATGTGGGCCGTGGTGGTGGTGCAGGCAAAGTCAGCGTGCAGGACATCAGCTTCACCAAGTACATTGACAAGGCAACGCCAAACCTGATCAAGGCATGTTGCAACGGCAAGCATTTCGACGAAGCCATTCTGACCGTGCGCAAGGCAGGTGAAAAGCCACTGGAATATGTTGTGCTGACCATGAAAGACGTCATCATCTCCAACGTAAGTCAGGGTGGTTCTGGTGGTGAAGACCGCCTGACAGAAACCGTGACTTTGAACTTTGCCGAGTTCAGCTATGTGTACGTGCCACAGAAGAAAGACGGTGGCCCCGAAGGCAAGGTTGAGGCCACATTCAATATTGCAACCAACTCCGAGAAGTAATCGGACAGCCAGGAAACACAATGTCGAAAGTCGATATGTTCCTGGCCCTGGATGGTTCCCGCCAAGGGGCCATCCAAGGGGAAAGCCAGGTCAGTGGTCATGTGGGTGAAATAGAAATCGCCGGTTGGTCTTGGGGCATGTCCCAGCAAGTCCATTCATCATCGCAACTTGCATCCAAAGCCTCGGTGCGTACTTTGAGCGTGCAAAAGGCGATCGACAGTTCGACCACCGCAATCATGAGTGCCTTGAAATCTGCGGAACTGCTGAGCAAAGTGGTACTCACTTGTCGCGACCCTGGTGGCCTTGCAACCATTGATTACCTGCGTATTACTTTGCGCAAGGCGCGTATTTGCGATTATGAAATCACAGGCAGTGCAAGCGATGGTCGGCAGGTCGGGGAGTCATTCTCGATTGCATTCAAGGAAATCGAAGTGGTGTATACCCCCAAGTCGGCAGCCAATTTAAAGGCAGGTGCCTGCACTTACATTGACGTGTATGAGTAAGTCTCGGGACGCGCTGCAACCAGCCTTGCTGGATCGTCTTCAGGATGACGAGCCCGCCATTCAAACTGAATCTGCCAATCGCCGCTTCATTACCAAAGAAGCGCTGCGTCAGCTGGTGCTGCGCGATCTCGAACAGTTGCTGAATGCAACCCGTGTTCTTGACAGCAAGTGTCTTGAGGGTCAGCCGCAATTGAATGAGTCTGTGCTGGCTTATGGCATGCCCCCAGTGGCCGGAAAAATTGCATCCATGATCGATGTCAAAGATTTTGAACGAACCGTAGCCAATCTTATTCGGCGATTCGAACCACGAATCGACGGGAATTCATTGAAAGTAACAGCGGAAACCCAACAAGGTCTGATGCATTTGCACAATGTGATTGGCCTGCGTATTTCCGGTTTGTTGTGGGCTCAGCCCTACCCAATCGAATTGATGTTGCGCACTGAAGTGGATCTTGAAACCGGCAAGGTGCTGTTGTTGCCGCTCTCAGGTTTCTGAGCCGCGGGCATCGAAGCAGCATGGACCCGCGTTTACTTCAGTTTTATATCCAGGAACTTGCTCACGTGCGCGACACGGGTGCCGAGTTCGCTGCGCGTTTTCCTAAAGTTGCATCGCGCCTTGCGATGGATGCAACCGAGGTACAAGACCCCTATGTAGAAAGATTGCTTGATGGGTTTGCTTTCTTGACTGCCCGGGTTCAGCTTCGCTTGAACGAGGAGTTTCCGCGGTTTACCGAGCAATTGCTCAACTGCATCAGCCCGAATTTTTTAGCCCCTGTGCCCGCCATGGGGGTGGTGCAACTTAATCCCAATCACAGCGATGTTGCCCTGAAAAAAGGCATTTCGCTTTCAGCCGGCACCGTGCTGCAAAGCCAGGTGGCCAAGGGCATCAACACGCCCTGCAAGTTCAGGGTTGGGCACAGTTTAACCTTGTGGCCCTTGGTCATTCAGGCCATTGAACACGGCCCTTTCAAGGCCCATGTGCCAACCATGCGGGGTGGCAAGCAGCCACGGTCAGCTTTGCTGGTCACCATCGAGAATTCAACGCACTCTGCATTGTCCCAACTGCCATTGGATGAACTCGATTTTCATGTCAGTTGTGGTGATGAATACGCCTATGCACTCTTGGAAAGGTTGTGTCATCAAACTGTCTCGGTTGGCATTCGTGCACCTGAACAAGTCGATTGGCAATGGTTACCTCTTCCGTGTGTTGCTGCTTTGGGGCTTGATGATTCTCAGGCACTGCTCCCGGTCCATTCAAACCAGTTCAGTGGCATGCGTTTGTTGCAGGAGTTTTTTGCGTTTCCGGCCCGATTTCTGTTTTTCCGTGTTCAAGGTTTAAGGCGTTTTCTGGCCAGTTGCCAGCATTCCACATTTCAGCTGGCCTTCTGTTTTGCCGAGCCAAATACCGAGCTAGACCGTGTTGTGGGAGTGGATTCATTGGCCTTGAATTGCACCCCTGTGGTCAATTTGTTTGAACAGAATTGCGACCGCGTGTTGCTGGATGAACGTTTGCATGAAGTGCAAGTGCAGCCCAATCGTAGCAAGCCACACGATTTTGAAGTGCATTCGGTGCTGGGCGTACAGGGGTACGGGCAAAACAAGGTGCAGGAATTGCCGCCCTTGTATGCGGTGTCGACCCAAGCCAACACCCATAACGATTGTGAGACCCCCAGATTCGTACACCGGCGTGTGCCCACTTTGCTGTCAGAAAAACAGGTGCGCGAGGGTGGTCGTTCCTCGTACTCAGGCAGTGATGTTTATCTTGGCCTTACCTTGCCCACTGGTGAACTCATTCAAACACATGGGCTTGAACAGCTGGCGGTGAAGGCTTTGTGTACCAATCGGGATTTGCCCCTGCTGGTGCCAGTGGGGCAAGGGCCCTCAGACCTGGCCTGGCCTGGCAACTTGCCCGTTCACTCCATTCGCTTTTTGCGCGGCCCCAGCCGTCCAAAGGCGGCCATGTATGGCGGGCAAAGTTGCTGGCAGTTGATCGAGCACTTGTCACTGAACTACCTCGGCTTGATCGATCAAGATGCCCTGGCTTTGGGGCAGCTTTTGGCCTTGCACGCCGACCCTGCGCAGCAGGCTCATCAACACATGGCCAGGGCCATTCTGGCAGTTGAGTCGCAACCACTGGTGTCGCGTGTTGTCCGTCAAGGCAGGCCGGCTGTGGTGCGTGGCTTGCTGGTTACGCTCACACTGGATGAACTGGCCTTGCAGGGCACTGGTGCCCTGGTGCTGGGCAGTGTGCTGGCCTTCTACCTTGCAAGCCATGTGTCGGTGAATTCATTTGTGCAAACCCGGGTACGTCTGCACAGCACGGGTGCAGTGTTTGATTTTCCTGCACGGTCGGGCAACCGGCCTTTGCTGTAGCAGGGCTTGTACAAATGAGCGCGCTCAAACCACCTGCCCCGAATTTTTTTGCCTTGCTGCGGCAAATTGAACATGCCCATTCGGGCAAGCCTTTGCTTGGAAAATCATTGCGTCTGCGTGATGACCCTGTGCGTTTGGGGCAGCGCCCCTACCTTGATTTCGCCACGCAAGATTTCAAACGCGAAGACACCATTGTGGCTGGGCGTTTGGGTGCGATTCCAAAGTTGTACATCCAGAATTTCGGTTTGTTGGGCCCCAATGGCGCCTTGCCACTGCATTACACAGAACATGCCTACACGCGGATTCACCAGTGGAATGACCCCACATTCGCCGAGTTTCTGGATATCTTTCACCATCGGGCTTATTTGTTGTTTTACAGGGCATGGGCCGAGTCGCAACCACATATTGCCTATCACCGCAAAACGTTCAATCCGTTTGCGCAGCATTTGAATAGTTTGGTGGGCCATGGTGCATCATCCAGCTGGGGGCGCGAGGCCTTGCCCACTCATTTTCGCGCCAGTCTGGCAGCGCACTTCACCCGGCGAAGCAAAACACAGGAAGGCCTGGCCAACAGCCTGTCGGCATTGACTGGTTTGCCAGTGCAAATTTTTCCCTTTCAGGCGCAATGGCTGCAATTGCCTGTGCAGGCTGGCCCACAAGTGCTTGGGCGTGGGGCCATGCTTGGCAGCAGGGTGTGGTGTGCGCAAAGCAAAATAAAAATTGATATTGGTCCCATGGCCTACAGCGCTTACCAACAACTGTTGCCCGCCACCGAAGGCCGCAAGCGCCTTGTGCAGGCGGCCCATGCCTACCTGGGGCTTGAATTTGATTGTGAATTTGCACTTCAAATCAGCCCTGACAAAATTCCGCAAGCTTGCCTTGACGGCACAGCCCAGTTGGGGCGCACGGCATGGCTGGGTGAACTACAGCTGCACAAACGCGCGCAAAAGCCGACCACCGTTCGCATGAAATATCCTGCGGTTCCCACCTATTCTTCATTGTCCAGGAGTTCAGCATGAGCAATATCAGCCGTGTTTCGCTGTTTGCCAAATTAAATCCCATTGCATTCAAATCGGTTGAAGGCGCCACTGTGCTGTGCAAACTGCGAGGCAATCCCTATGTGCAATTGGTGCACTGGGTTGCACAAATTCTTCAACAAGATGACAGCGACTGGCATCACATTCTTCGGCATTTTGAGTTGGATGCAAGCGCCGTACTTGCCGACGTGCAGCGTGCCCTTGAGTGTCAGCCCGGCGGTGCGCAAGGCATTTCCGATTTGTCAGAGCATGTGACCAATGCCGTAGAAAGGGCGTGGGTTTATGGCTCACTCATGTTTGGCGCACAGAAAGTACGCACGGGTCATGTGTTGGTTGCCTTGTTGAAAACAGATTTTCTGTTGCATGAACTACTGAAAATTTCACCCCGCTTCAAACAAATTCCGGAGGCCGCGCTCAGCGAACAATTTGCACAACTGGTGGCAAACTCCGCCGAGCAGTCTTTGTTGACTGCCGACGTGCCGCCGGGTGCACTGCCCGGGCAGGCCAGCGGAGCCATGCCTGCTGCCCAGTTGGGCGGTGAAGAAGCCTTGATGCGCTACACCGTGGACCTGACCGACAAAGCGCGCAAGGGCGAGATAGACCCGGTGTGTGGTCGTGAACTGGAGGTGAGGCAGATTGTCGATATTTTGCTGCGCCGGCGCCAAAACAACCCCCTGATTACCGGTGAAGCGGGTGTGGGCAAAACTGCGGTGGTTGAAGGGTTTGCCTTGCAGGTGGTGGCTGGTGATGTACCACCCGCTTTGCGAGGGGCGCGAATATTAACCCTCGACCTGGGTTTGTTGCAGGCCGGTGCTTCCATGAAAGGCGAGTTCGAACAGCGGCTACGCCAAGTGATTGATGAAATTCAGGCCAGCGAGCAAAGCACCATTTTGTTCATCGATGAGGTGCACACCCTGGTGGGGGCAGGTGGAAACCAGGGCACTGGTGATGCAGCCAATTTGCTCAAGCCCGCCTTGGCGCGTGGCACGCTCAGAACCATAGGGGCGACAACCTGGGCAGAGTACAAAAAATACATTGAGAAAGACCCGGCACTGACGCGGCGTTTTCAGGTGGTGCAGGTGGATGAGCCTTGCGAGGCCAAGGCCATCGACATGCTGCGTGGTTTGGCCGCGGCCATGCAGGTGCACCATGGGGTTTGGCTGCTCGATGACGCAGTGCAGGCGGCGGTGCGTTTGTCACACCGTTACATTCCCGCGCGGCAGTTGCCAGACAAGGCGATCAGTCTGCTCGACACCGCATGCGCACGCGTGGCTGTTTCCCAGCACGCCACACCTGCACCAATCGAGTCGGTTCAGAAGCGGTTGACTGCTTTGCGTGTTGAGCGACAGGCGATTGAAAAGGAAGCAGCATTTGGGCGTGAGCATGCAGCACGGATTGGTGAAATTGAAGAAGCATCGATCAGGCTGACTGAGGAATTGGAGAAGTTGCAATCGCAATGGCAAGAGGAAAAGCGGGTACTGGATTCCCTGCTGACTTTGCGCCGTGACGTTGATCAAACAGATGCCAATGAAACTAGCAGTGGGCAGGCATTGGCCAATCTTGAGCAATTGAAGGCGCTGGAATGCGAGATCAAGGCGCTGCAAGGCGAAACACCCATGATTCACCCACAGGTGGATGCGCAGTGCGTGGCGGCCGTGGTGGCCGACTGGACGGGTATTCCCGTTGGGCGCATGGTGCGCAATGAAATTGAAAACGTGCTGAACCTGAGTAGCGCGCTGGGAGCACGCATTGTTGGCCAGCCGCATGCGCTGGAAACGATTGCGCGTCGAATTCAAACCAGTCGCGCCGGGCTGGATGACCCGAACAAACCGGTGGGTGTATTCATGCTGGCGGGCACTTCGGGCGTGGGGAAAACTGAAACTGCTTTGGCCCTGGCCGAGAACTTGTACGGCGGCGAGCACAATGTGGTCACCATCAATATGAGTGAGTACCAGGAGGCGCACACAGTGTCTTCACTGAAAGGCGCGCCACCCGGTTATGTGGGGTATGGTGAAGGCGGTGTGTTGACCGAGGCCGTGCGCCGCAAGCCCTACAGTGTGGTGTTGCTGGATGAAGTCGAGAAAGCCCACCCCGATGTGCACGAGCTGTTTTTTCAGGTGTTTGACAAAGGCTGGATGGAGGACGGCGAAGGACGCCGAATTGATTTTCGCAACACCCTGATTTTGTTGACCACGAATGTTGGCACCCCTGAATTAATGGCGCTTTGCAAAGCGGGTTTGCACGCCGGAGAAATGCCTGAACCCGAGGAACTTGTGAAGGCCCTGCGTGCACCCATGTTGCAAGTGTTTCCACCTGCCTTGTTGGGGCGGCTGGAAGTGGTGCCGTATTACCCGCTTTCCAGTGACATGCTGGCCAACATCGTTCGCTCGCAGTTAAGCCGCATTCAGCAACGCATTGCTTCTACACACCGAATGGCGGTTCAAATCGACCCTTCGGTGATTGAACGCATTGTGGCCCGTTGCAACGAGGCTGACTCGGGCGGGCGCATGGTGGGCACCATTTTGAGCAACACTTTGTTGCCCACGGTGAGCCGTCAATTGTTGCAGGCCACCCTGCTGGGCAAATCAGTCAGCACATTGAGTATCAGCACAGATGGCCACGAGTTCACATATCAGTACGACTAAAACGACCACAATAAAACTGCCATGCTCAACGTTGCCGCAGTTGCCCGGCCGGCGAAGTGCACTGCAAACCTTGTTGGGTTTGGCAGGAGTGTTGTCGGTTGCACCACTTGTTTTTCGACTGCAACCTGCCCGGGCGGGCAATGTGGCAAGCAATTCGGCTGCGCCCTACACGCACAGGCTGGCTTTGTTGATCGGCAATGGTGATTACCCGGTTCCGCACGATTTGCCACCCATTCACAAAAATGTGATGGACCTTGGCGAGGCCTTGGCCTTTCGGGGTTTTGATGTAACCCAGGCCATGAACCTGGATGAAAGCAGCCTGCAAACCACGGTGAACGAATTTGTAAAACGGGTTGAGCAAGCGCCTCCGAATGCGGTCACTCTGTTTTATTACGCGGGCCACGGTTTGCAGGTGGACTCCAACAATTTGCTGTTGGGCTCGGGGGCGAACCCCACGGCACCTCGCCGTGATTTACTGGCGCGCTCCCTGGTGCTTCAGCAAAAGTTGCTGGCTGCACTGCCACCCAGGCCGCAGGCCTTGAACATCACGGTGATTGATGCATGCAGAACCGATTTGCGCAATGCATTAGGCGATGGTGAAGGTTTGAATCAGGTTGAAGCACCCGTGGGCAGCCTGGTGTGTTTTTCAACAGGGGCTGGCAAACCCGCCGTGTCCCCGGCCAGTGCGGATCAAAACACTTTTTACACGGGTGCTTTGGTAAAACTGCTTCGGGAGTCGGAAGGTCATATCACTTTCAACGATTTGTTTCGAATGGTGAAGGAAGATGTGGAGAACACCATGCTGAAGCACCCGCTTGCTGCAATTCGACGTTTGGCCCAAAACCCGTTCATTGCAGACAATGCCCGTGTGCAGGTTCCGCTGACGGTGTCTGCGTCTGCAATATTGGGCCTGCCCGCGCTGCAGCCCATGTCACCTCAGGAGGAGGCCGACTGGCTGGCCATTCAGTCCACGCAGTGGCCTGTTGATCTGCTTCGCTTGTGCCAGTCTTTTCTGACCTCTTATCCAAACAGTATTCAAGCAAAATCAGTGATGGTTTATCAGGCCGGTGCCCAGCAGGCCTTGAGTGTGTTGCGCAACAAAGAGGTCAAGCTGTTTAAAACCAGTTTTGTGTTGCCCCAGCCGCTGCCGTCCCAATTGCAGGTGGATGCTGGTGCTGACCTGGTTCGGGCAGCACGCGGTGACAAAGACGCAGCCGCCCGGATTGCACGTTTGCACAGGCAAGCCGACACTGAACAAGGCCAGTTGCGATATGTGGGTTGGTTGCAGTACGCCGGTGGTTTGGGCAATGGCATTGCAAGCTACGAACTGGCGCTGTACTACCGTGAGGCTGCACAGCCCCTGTTGGCTGCGCAGGCCGAGGCGCAGGCCCGGCAACTGGGTTATTCACCGCCCCGTGCCTTGGGGCATGCGCGCAAATAGGCAGGCCTTTCCAGTTGTTTTTGAGGTTTCAATGGTCTTACAAAGATTCACAATGTTTGTAAGTGAAAAAGGAACCTCACAATGACCCGCCCTGTTTTTAACTGGATCGCCCTGACCGTGTTTGCAGGTTTGCTCATGGCTTGCAACCCCCGCACCAATTTGAATGAAGACAACTTGCTCAAAGGCGCAAGGGCTGAAACCTTTATTTTGAGCCATGGTGCCCTGTGCGCACGTTTGCCCAGCCCGGAAGCGATTGAGCAGTACGCCCGCGACCAGGTGCCATCCAACAGTGCTGTGGCCCGCGAGGTTAAGGCTTGGGATTTGTCGGGTTTGCTGGATATTTTCCAAACCCGCGATGGTCGCTGGGTGATCATGCCGTCAAGCGGTTTGAAAAAACTGGAAGGTGTTCACTTCAGGCAAGGCCCTCAGGGTGACAACGAGGCCTTGTGTTTCGGTCGCCTGTGGGTTGAAAAAACAGTCGACTACATTCGGAACAAGCCATTTGGTCAGGAAGACGCGGTTTCAGCGCGTTTTGAGGCCAGCTTGAAAGACGCCCACATGTTGAATCACTTCAAGAACCTGAAGGTAGAGTCGTTCGATCCTTCGGTGTTTACCTTGAGCACGGGCACGGCAGTGGCGGGTACCTTGCAGCCCAGCTTCGTGATTGAAATGGCTCTTCGCCCCACTCACACAGGTTGGTACCTGGCCAAGAACGGGGCGAACTAGTGACTCAAAACCGGGTGTTAGCCCAACGCTTTGACAATGGCATCGCCCAGGGTTTTGGTGGTTCCCTTTCCTTTCAAGTCACCTGTCAGCACGCCAGGGTCACCGCTTTCCAGCACCGCTTCAATGGCAGCCAGAATTTGGTCGTGGGCCAGCTGGTAGCTTGCTTGGCGACCTGCTGCCACCACTGCCGGGCTGTTCCCCAAAAACTGGATCATCAAGGCGGCTGACCAAATCATGGCGATCGGGTTGGCAATGCCTTTGCCGGCAATGTCGGGTGCCGAGCCATGCACGGGTTCAAACAGCGACGGAAATGTGCGGTCTGGGTTCAGGTTGGCCGAGGGAGCCAGGCCAATGGTGCCGGTACAGGCTGGCCCCAAGTCGCTGAGAATGTCGCCGAACAAGTTGCTGGCCACCACCACATCAAAGCGCTCAGGTTGCATCACGAACCGGGCAGCTAGAATGTCCACGTGTTGTTTGTCGTAGGCCACCTCAGGGTAGCCTTGAGCCATGTTGTCCACGCGCTCGTCCCAGTAGGGCATGCTGATGGCAATACCGTTGCTCTTGGTGGCAGCGGTCAGCTTTTTGCGAGGCCGGTTTTGGGCCATTTCGAATGCAAACTTCAACACCCGGTCTACACCGTGGCGGGTGAATACACTTTCCTGAAGCACAATTTCACGGTCAGTGCCCTCAAACATGCGGCCGCCCACGGCCGAATATTCGCCTTCGGTATTTTCACGCACCACCACAAAGTCGATATCACCCGGCTTTTTGTTGGCCAAGGGGCAGGGTGCGCCTGGCAGCAGTTTAACGGGGCGCAGGTTCACGTACTGGTCGAATTCACGGCGGTAGCGCAGCAGCGAGCCCCACAGGGAAATATGATCGGGCACCAGGTGGGGCATGCCCACCGCGCCGAACAGAATGGCTTCGCAGGCCTCAAGTTGGGGCTTCCAGTCTTCGGGCATCATGCTGCCGTGTTTCAGGTAGTAGTTGCAGTGTGCCCAGTCTTTGTGATGCAACTCCAGCGCAATGCCATGGGTTTTTTCAGCCCAAGCCAGCACCTTCAGCGCTTCTGGCATAATTTCCTGACCGATGCCGTCGCCGGGAATAATTGCGATGGAGTGTTTCACAGCCTTGTCCTTGTTTGAATTCATGGAAGCCCCAAAGGCTACCTGAAGCAAGGTAGGCCAACCAGTGTGGGAATCCCCGATGGAGTCAGTTTGAGCCGCAGTAAAAACAGAAACCCCGAACTCGCTAAAACACCAAATGGCAAAACCGATTTTTCAGCACCGGGTGCCAAGGTACGCATTGACAAATGGTTGTGGGCTGCCCGTTTTTTCAAAACCCGTTCGCTGGCCACCGAGGTGGTGGAAGGTGGCAAGGTGAAGTGCAACGATGAGCGTGTGAAACCCGCTTATGGTGTGCAGGTGGGTGATGTGCTCACTGTGCCTGTGGGTTGGGACGACATGGTGCTGGTGGTGAAAGGCCTGGGCGACAAGCGGGGTAGCGCCACCATTGCGCAAGGCCTGTACGAAGAAACCATGGAAAGTGCGAAAAAGCGTGCCGAGCGCGCGGCCAACCGCAAATTAATGAAAGACCCTGCCCTGGAGATCAAGGCGCGGCCCACCAAGCGAGACCGCCGTGTGATGGATGATTTCAAGTGGGGCGATGAATAAGCCCGGCGAATGTTGCCGGCCTTAAACCTTTTCAGCCAGCGATTTCTCGATCAACTGGTGCAAAGCTGCGAAGTCGGGTTCACCCACATAGGTTTTGATGATTTCGCCTTTGCGATTGATCACATAGGTGGTGGGCGTAATTTGGACATCCTTGAAGGCTTTCGCAATATTGCCGTTCACATCCAGCGCCACATCAAATGGCAGCTTGCGGGTTTCCGCAAAATTCACCACGTAATCGGGGCGGTCGTAGCTCATGGCCACCGCAATGGTTCTGAAGCCCTGGTCTTTGAACTTGTTGTGGGTGTCGACAATGTCTGGCATTTCTTTCACGCAAGTGGTGCAACTGGTTGCCCAAAAGTTCACAAGCATCACCTGGCCCTGGTAATCGGCCGGTGTAATGGTTTGGCCTTGAATGGTGACGTAATCCACTTGCGGTGCTTTGTCGCCCCCGCAGGCGGCCAGCATGCTGACCACTGCAAGGGTTGAAAACAGGGTAAGAAATTTTTTGATCATTGCCGGCTTTTTTTGTGTAACTGATTAACGCGGGCCGTTTTCCACGGGCGCACTTCCGTTGTTTGGAGTGGCCGACAGGCGGGAAAGTTCAGCTTCAGAAATCAATTCAAGCACCTTGACCACCTTCACTACGCCGGGTACGCCCGCCGCAATGGAGGCTGCACGGTTGGCTTCGCGTTCAGTGACCAGGCCCATCAGGTACACAACACCTGCTTCAGTGGTGACTTTGAATGAGTTGGCAAAAATGTCTTGTGCATCCAGCAGGGAGGCTTTGACCTTGCCGGTGATGAATGCGTCGTTGGAGCGCGCTGACAAGGAACTTTTGAAGCCCACTTGAATGTCGTTCACGATCAGGCGAATGTTGGGCAGCGTGGAAACACGAGCCTCGACCTGTGCGCGGGTGGTGTCGTCGGGCGCTTCACCGGTCAGCAGAATTTGGCGGTTATACACAGTGGCGTTGACGTGCACGTTTTCGCCAAAACTTTCGCGAATGGCGCTTTCAGCTTTGACCTGCAAAGTGCGGTCTTCAACTTGAGTGCCGACGGTGCGGCGGTCTGCAGCAGCCAGAGAGCCCGCTGTAATGCCCGCGACTGCACCTACAAAACAGCCGCCCAACAGCGGTGCTGCCAGTGAAGCCATCAAGATGGCGCAGATGGCGGAGGAACGTGTGCGGGTAAAAAACCGGGGGTTACGACTCATTTTCTTCTTCTCCAAGTAAACTCAGGTCGATGCCATCGCAAATGCAATGGATCGCCAACAAATGTATTTCCTGAATGCGGGCAGTGCGGTTGTGCGGCACGCACACATGCACATCGCCTTCTTTCAGCTGGTGCACCATTTGGCCGCCGCCCTTGCCAGTGAGCGCAACAATGGTCATGTCGCGAGCGTGTGCGGCCTCAATGGCCAGTTGTACGTTCTTCGAGTTGCCGCTGGTTGAAATGGCCAGCAACACATCACCAGGCTGGCCAATGGCCGCCACCTGCTTTGAAAAAATTTCATTGAAACTGTAATCGTTGCCAATCGCAGTGATGGCCGATGAATCGGTGGTGAGTGCAATGGCCGCCAAGCCGGGGCGCTCGCGCTCGAACCTGCCCACCAGTTCAGCCGCAAAGTGTTGGCAATCGCCTGCCGAGCCACCGTTGCCACAGGCCAGTACCTTGCCACCATTGGTGAGTGCATTCACCATGAGTTCGATTGCCTCGGAAATGGGCCCAGCCAACTCTTCGGTGGCGGCCTGTTTGGCGGCAATGCTTTCGTCAAATTGTTGGGTAATGCGTGTGATCAAGTCCATGGCGACAGGCCTTCTGGCAGTTATCTCGAGCCTTCTATTATAGGTGACCCCGTTGCAGGCGATTTGCATGGCGCAGCGGTTTGATTCCGCTTTAGTTGCTGATTTGCCACGCATTTTGCACCCACTGTGGTTCAGTGCCGTTTTCCAGTGCGACCACATCAAAACGCAGGTGCGTGAACTTGCGTTGACCCTGCTGCATCCACCACAGCTTTGCGCAACGCGACACGCGGGCCTGCTTGTGACTGGAAATACTCTCAAGCGCGCTGCCATGGCGGCTGTTGTTGCGAAGCCGAACTTCCACAACGACTGCGGTGTTGCCATGCGCCATGATTAAATCAATTTCACCGCAGCGACAACGGTGATTTCGTGTCACCAGGATTAGTCCGTGTCGTTCAAGCAGGCGCAAGGCTTGGGTTTCAGCAAGTTGCCCCTCCGCCAACACGGCAATTTTGTGCGTCGGTGGCCTTCTGTTGGTGGTGTCGGGCTTTTCTTTGGGGGTAAGCCATGGAATTTTGGCTTTTGGTGATCGCGATTTGCGTCTGCCCCATGGAATGCCGGACAATTCAGGAACTTTGGATTTGGATTTGAGCGCCATGCAGAACGCCGGTGAAGGAAATGGAATGAACGATGCTGTGAATTCTGATGCTCAGAGTGAAACAAGGCGAGAACCTTCCCTCTATGTGGTGGCAACCCCCATCGGCAATATGGGTGACCTTAGTCTTCGTGCGCGCGCAGTGTTGGAGCAGGTGGATCGAATTGCCGCGGAGGACACCCGCAACACCGCCCGCATGCTGGATGCACTGGGTATCAAAAAGCCCTTGATGGCGCACCATGCCCACAATGAACGCGAAAGCGCGCAGGGGGTGCTGGCTTGTTTGCAGCGTGGCGAGTCGGTGGCGTTGGTGAGCGATGCGGGCACGCCGGCCGTGTCGGATCCTGGCGCCGTGGTAGTTCGCTGTGTGGCAGAGGCCGGTTTTACTGTGGTGCCGGTGCCCGGTGCCAGCAGTGTGTTGGCTGTGGTGGCCGCGAGCGGTTTGGTGGACGGCGCTTTCACTTTTCGTGGCTTTTTGCCAGCGAAAGGAAAAAACCGTTTGGATGATTTGAAAACCTGGTTGGCCTGCCCGGAGCCTCAGGTGGTGTTTGAGGCGCCCCACCGCGTGATGCAACTGGTGGATGATCTTGAAAGCCTTGGCATGGGCGGGCGCGAAATGTGCGCCGGTCGCGAGTTGACCAAACAGTTTGAAACCTTTTACCGGGGCAGTGGTGAGCAGGTGTTTGAGCAGGTGCGGCAAGATGCCAACGCCGAGCGTGGCGAATGGGCGTGGGTGATCGGCGGTAAGCAGGATTCTGACAATGATGCAGAAGCTGCGCAGGCCAGCGCAGATCTGGACACCTGGCTTACCTTGTTATTGGCCGAGTTGCCGCTGAAGACAGCAGTGGCGCTGGTGGTGAAAGCCACTGGCATGGCCAAAAACACGGTGTACGACCGGGCTCTTTTGATCAAAAGCGGGCAGTCATAAAAAAGCCAGCCCGAAGGCTGGCTAAACCACTGTGTGGAGTCAAGAACTGCTGTTGCCTAAAGCTTAGGCAGGCAGGGGCAAACCTGCTTCGGGCACTTCCAGGCCACTGATGCTCACAGACGCTGAAATTGGCAGGCCTTCTGGCAAAGCCAAGGTCAGTGTGCCGTCTTCAAAGCTGATGGGGCTGGCAGGCAGGCCGCCACCTGTGTCACCACCGCCGGGCAGGCTGGGCAAACCACCGCCGAGCAGGCCGGTCAACGAGTCCAGGCCTGGCAGGCCGTCTGTTGGAATTGGCAGTGCATCCAGGCCAGGAATCGCATCCAGACCAGGGATTGCGTCCAAACCAGGCAGTGCTGGCGCATCGGGCAAACCACCGCTGAGCAGGTCAGTCAGTGTGCTCAGGCTTGGCAGACCGTCGGTTGGAATTGGCAGTGCATCCAGACCAGGAATGGCGTCCAGGCCTGGTAGGGCGGGGGCTTCTGGCAAACCACCACCGAGCAGGTCAGTGAGTGCGTCCAGGCTTGGGGCGCCGTCGGTTGGCAGTGGCAGTGCGTCCAGGCCAGGAATTGCATCGAGACCGGGAATTGAAGGGGCGTCGGGCAGTCCGCCTGTCAGCAGGTCAGTGATGGCATCTGGGCTGGTTGGCAGCATATCCAAACCGGGAATTGAGTCCAAGCCTGGAATGCCAGCTGGAGGCGTGGGCAAACCGCCGTCCAGCAGACCAGTCAGTGAGTCCAGTCCGGGCAGGCTGTCTGTGGGAATAGGCAATGCGTCCAAACCGGGAATGGCGTCCAAGCCAGGCAGTTCGGGGGCGGCTGGCAGCGAGCCAGCAAAGGTGTCCAATACGCCAGCCAGAATTTCGCCAGCTACTGGTACGGCACTGATGCCGTTCTTCAATTCGTCTAGGGCCATGCTTTCTCCGTCATTTGAAATGATTAAAAATAGTTATTAGTTTTCTGTAGGCAATCTGCGCTGCTTGCGTAATAACAACAGAGATTGATTAATCATCGCAATTCGCACATTACTTACAAAGTATGGGTAAAAAACTCACTTTCATGCGATCTTTTCGGGGTAAGTTGATGATTCTCAAAAGAAATTAGCTTCGGTGAAATATTTGTGGCGGAAAATTGATGACAAAACTGTGATGGCGGGGTGTTTACGTCACCCGAAGGTGACTTTTGATCTGAACTTGAAGGTTCGCGGCTGCTGTTGTGCTTGTCTCGCACGGGGCCGGTGACTAGGGAGCCAAACTTGAACTGTCACCGCTGCTATTGGTAGCCCACTCGGCATGGGTTACTTGTTCCGCACAGAAAACCGCTTGATCCCTTGTTGAATGGATTCTTGCTCACCTCGCTCGGCAAAAGGGCGGGCCGAGT
>MDSZ01101987.1_pt1 | contig 20767 bp, 20 predicted proteins | sample 811201 | NCBI WGS metagenome assembly MDSZ01 (sample SAMN05326647, study PRJNA326480) | marine metagenome | isolation source: seawater | place: Indian Ocean: North | collected 2010 | reverse complement strand
TTGACAACATCAAAGAATTCTGAGAAGAGCAAATTGTCTCCGGCTTCTTCGGTGGTTTCTTGGGAGTCTTCTTCCTCGGACTCAGGGGCGGAAATAAGCTCCACAGTCGGTTTAATTGCTAGAAGATCCTGTTGCTGTTTCTTTCGCAATACGATGATTTCCCTATCTAGCTCCGAGCCGAACCTGTCAGAAAATCTGTCCATAAGCGAGCCCACTTGTTCCGAGGATAGCCTGTCTATGTGCCCGTACATGCTCTCTCTACTCTCAACCGACGGAGTGTTCCCATCGGTCTTTCTCTTTTCCCAGTGACTATGAAAATCAGTCGGTACGCCAGGATCCGATTCGTCAATCACAGGTTCAGAGGGAGAAGGCTCGATGGCTTCGTCCTGAGGCACTGGAGGAGGCGGGGTGAGGGGAGGAGGGGGTGGGAAATTGATGCCAGGTGGGGGAGGGGGCATTGGCAATCCATCGGGGCCCTTGCCCTCTTCCTCCTCGTCCGGCATGCTCGTCTCGGCTCAATTCCAGAACTCTACACTATTCAACATTCTGTGATTAAGCATACATATCAGTGCGCATTTAGTGTATGATAGCCCATCCCTTGAGAGCGAGAAAGGTTGCCATTGACTCATGAACATTGAAGAAATCCCCAGAAGAACCAGATACCTCCTGACCAGAAATTCTAGTAGTGACATCATCTTTAACCAGCTCAACCTTGTACATATTCTGAGTACTAAACACCGAGGATTCCTCCATGGCATTGAAAGGTTTCTTCCCATCAGGATTGAGTCTCTCCAGCGGGAATTCCGTAACCCTCAAGCCGGACTTTCCGTGGAGGCTTCCAACCCACCTAATCACCCTTTTAATATCTACAGTGACATTCTCATCTGTTTCCCCTACTGCTAGAGGTGCACCTTTCACTAGTTCCCAAAAGGCTTCGTTCAATTTTTTCGATGTAAAAACTGTCCTGCTTTTATCCTCTCTTAATCTAGTAATTCTGTCACCAGTTGTAGACTCTGAGGCTAATTTCTTGATGAGTTCCTTTGAGCATGAAAAATTCCTAAATTTTAGATTAGAATGAAGATCATTAACCAATTGTGAATTTTTCTCATTCGAGGAAATAGCTGACAAAGTATCGATGACATCTTCAAAGCCAATATCTATTCTCTCGGACCAACCGATATTTGGACCTGACATCACAGATTGGACGTCTATCCCGATACCAGTGATGTAATTGACTATCTCACGCCTAGCATTTGAGTCGAGATGCAACAGCGAGGGGTCTCTAACGTGGATGTGGAATCCCCTGTGCCCTGAGAAGGTTGTTTGAACGTACTTTTGTTTAAATCCGAATTCAGGCTCAAGAAAGTCTGACCATAAGCTCCAAGCCTGTTCCTGAATCTTATCCATCATCCCAGGAAAATCATTATCGGAGACTCCCGGGAGATGATCTCCATCGAGGTCAAAGATCAAATCTGCACCAAGCCACCCTTTGTCATTCATCTTTCTCTGGCTAGGATCTTTATAGTATGCAGTACTATGAAAACAAGAGTGTGGGGTCCTAGTCTGCAGGTATGAAAGAAGGTCTTCCTTTGTTGGCAGAGCTCTGTGCCGGTCTGGTGGTTTTGAACCCCAGGGTATGAACATCCATTCTCTGGAGCGGAGCCTTGGAGGGGCCCAGATATCATCTGTGGTCAATGATCTGTAATAATCCCCAAATCTAAGGGCATACCTGCTCCATCCCGTAGCCACGAGGACAAGAGGGGTGTATGACACATGAAGGTGCGCATTCAATCCATCAGGAGTTTGTCCGGAACTTCACGCGAGTCAGTAGCTGAGTTGTTTCCCATTATCTCAACATATGCCTCGTAGCACACGTACTGGTCATCAACGACTATCGCCTCAGAGAATGTGATCGGTTTGCCTGTAATAGAACAAATTGGGCCCAATTGCCCGGTCGCAGTAGAGAGCTTGTTAGCTTCGGGCATGAACAGCCGCTGTAGCTTATACTATTCACTCTTACTACGGAGATTTTTCACACGGAGGAATTTTCAACCAAATTGTGCTCGGGAGTTCATGAGTGAATACCAATCCTACAGAGTAGGGCACTCGCCGGACCCTGATGATGCCTTCATGTTTCACGCAATGACCACAGGAGCCATAGATACAGGCTCAAGGAAATACGAGCATGTTCTTTTGGACATTGAGACTCTAAACAAACACGCTAAGAATGGGGACTACGAGGTGTCGGCTGTTAGTATCCATTCATTTCCCGAGATATCCGATAAATATCACCTCATGAATTGTGGTGCTTCGATGGGGGAGGGCTACGGACCGATGATAATTTCAAGCAGGGACATAAACTTAGAAGAGGCAAAGAATCTCGTCTTTGCAATACCTGGAGTGGGCACCAGTGCCTATCTTGCACTTAGATTGGCCTTGGGGGATGTGAAGTTTGAAGTAGTTCCTTTCGATGAGATAATGCCATCAGTTCAGAGAGGCGAATATGACGTAGGTGTGATTATTCACGAAGGCCAATTGACATGGAAAGATGAGGGGGTCTGTTTGATTCTTGACTTGGGGATATGGTGGAATGAGAGGACCGGTCTGCCTCTCCCACTCGGGGGAAATGTAGTCAGAAAGGACCTCGGAATGGAGTTGTGCAGTGAAATCACAAATGACGTAAGGAATAGTATTGAACACTCTCTCGACAACCCAGATGAAGCACTTAAATTCGCAAAGAAATGGGGACGAGGGATAGATGATTCCACAAATGAAAAGTTTGTTGGCATGTACGTTAACAGTAGGACTCTGGATTATGGTGAAGAAGGAAGAGAGGCGATAAGGCTCTTCCTAAAGGAAGGTCAAGCAATTGGAATGGTGAGAGAAGATCTTGATGTAGATTCAATAGTATTTGTAGGATCGGGTGAGTGAATGAGTGGCGGAAAACCTGAGGTTAGTGAGTTTGATTCCGTAGATCCGGCGCCACCTAGTGATGACAGGAATGTAGCTAGACTCAGAGTAACGATATGCAACGAAGAGGAGAAGATGTTCCAGAGGATGCGTGCGCTGTTCGCATTGAGAAACATTGGTGGGAAGGATTCAGTTGAGGCTTTGGCGGCAGCCTTCTCATCGTCCTCAGCCTTATTGAAACATGAGATTGCATATGTCATGGGCCAAATGCAGGATTCTTCTGCTGTGCCTTTTTTGATAGAAAGGCTCGAAGATTTTGATGAAGATGTCATGGTAAGACATGAGGCTGCAGAGGCATTGGGAGCAATAGGGGACAGAACCGCATTGGGGGTTCTGGAGAGATTCAAGGATGATCGGGATACCGTAGTGGCAGAGTCGTGTGAGGTTGCTTTGGACCTACTGGACTGGGTGGCTAGTAAGAGACTGGACTACTCTGAGTGAATATCCAGCCAAACTGGCTCATTTTCCATGCCGCATCCATCCTTTAGAAATCTCATCAATCCCTGGATGTCTTCATCTGACATCTTGTTTCTTACCTCGGTTTCAAAGTACTCCTCGACCCTTTCCTCGGGGAATCCCATCTTCTTGGAAGTTCTGTGAATAACTTCCTTCCTCCAATTATGATCGCTGTCGAAAGTCTCTACCTGCTCGATCATTTGAGAGTGCGCCTCGAGTAAAACCTCCCTTGGTGAATCTCTCCTTGCTACAAAGACACCGAAAACCATCGGCAGTCCAGTTACTCGGGTCCACTCTTCGCCTAAGTCCATTCTTACAAGCTCAGGACTGGATATTGACGCGAGTATGGCCCTGTCACCAATCAGCAAAGCTCCATCGCACTTCTCAAGCATGGAGTTGATATCCGGCCCTAACTCCACAAATTTGGGATCCAATCCGCGATTCTTTACTATCCAACTGAGCAAGACTTTCGATGTGGATGAGTCGGTTGGAAGTGCTATATCCCTCATGCTCTCAATGGGGCGGTTCCCAAATAGTAAAACCGAGCCTACATTTCCATTGCTGACAATCCCTATTTCGGGCAGGAGCATCAGTTCTTCATTATTTAATGCATAGTCCGCAGAGGGAATAGGCGCCGCGATGCAATCCCTGCGCATCACGTGCCCGGTAAGCCAAGCAGGAGGGGCTGATAGGATAGTCCACTCAGGATCTAAGCCGTCGAAAATTGGGTCGCAATTTGAGAATGAGACACGTCCGATGACTTTTTTCCAACTCATATCATCCCTCCAATGCAACTACTGGAAGTGATTTTGACGCCTTGACCTGCGTAAGACTGATTGTTTCGAATATGGAGTATGAGGAGTTCCTCTTTACGGGGACGGAGCCTGCCGTCTCGATCATTCTTGCAAGTTGCTCAGAGCTTGTTGTAAGACTTGTTTTACTGCCAGCCTCGTGCATAATTTCCTCATGACCAACAGTTCCATCCAAATCGTCGGCACCGCAGTTGATGGCAAAGGAGGCAAGCTTGTCCCCAATATTCATCCTGTAAGCTTTGATGTGTGGGATGTTATCCAGCATCAACCTAGACACTGAAATCATCCTTATTGTCTCAAGCCCGGATGAGAGCTGAGCCTCCGGAAGTCTCGTCTTGTCAGGGAGAAATGGGTATGGGACAAAGCACTGGAATCCTCCTGACAAATCTTGTTGCTCTCTTAACCTTAAGAGGTGAGTGATCCTGTCCTCAATGGTCTCTATCGTTCCAAAGAGCATAGTACAGTTTGTCGGTATTCCGAGTGAGTGTGCGACTCCATGGATGTCAAGATATTCGTCTGAGGATTCCTTTCCCATACAGATCCTATCTCTAACACTGTCTACTAAAATTTCAGCTCCACCTCCCGGGAGGGAGTCAAGTCCTGCCTTGGAAAGTACAGAAAGGGTATCTCTGATGGAAAGGGATGACCTTGTTGAAAGATGCTTTATCTCGACTGCGGTTAAAGCCTTGATGTGGATTTCCGGGAACTCTTCCTTAACTGACGAAAAGAGCTGGCAGTATTCCTTTACCGTCCAAGTAGGGTGTAGGCCCCCGACTGTATGGACTTCGTCGATTCTATCTGAGTGCGGCCGTATTCTATCGAGGTATTGTTCGGAGGTCAAGGTGTACGCATCGGGGTGACGCGGGCCTTTTCTGAATGCACAAAACCTGCAAGCCAGAACACAAATATTGGTTGAGTTGACATGCAAATTTTCATTGAAAAATACGTGTTTTGAGAACCTTGATTTTTTTACCATGTTGGCAAGAGAAGTTACCGATGAAATCTCTTTCTCTTTCATCAAATCGACACCTTGGGAGAATGATAGTCTACCTTTAGAAACTAGAGTTTCTAGACAATTAAGGGCGATTTTACTGGAGCTGACAGCTATTGGAACCTCCATTAATGATAGCGCCTCCCTCCAATTGGGATTAGAGTACATCATCGTCTCGTCTGACATGTTGATGTTTAGTGGTCTAGCGTCGCCGTCATAAGAATTCGTCTGCTGTCATGTTACAAGTCCCCGGAAAGCATCATTAGTTAGATTTTCTAGCAAGGCCATGAATTCAGCAGACCGGGCATCTGATATGACAACATCACAGCTACGTGAGCTGGCTTTGAGATGTCGAAGGCACATAGTGAAAATGATTCATGCCGCTGGTGCCGGCCATCCCGGGGGATCATTGTCCGCCATCGATATCATTGCCGCCCTTTATGGTAATCAACTAAGGTTCGATGCCAATAACCCAGGGTGGGAAGATAGGGATCGATTCATAATGAGTAAAGGGCATGCAAGCCCCGCAGTATACTCAATTCTATTTGAAATGGGCTTCATCACTGAAGAGGACATGATGTCTTTCCGTAAGTTGGGTTCAGTTTGTCAGGGGCATGTGGATATGAAATGGACAAACGGCGTAGATTTTTCCGCGGGGAGCTTGGGTATGGGACTTTCTTTTGGTCTTGGATGTGCATTAGCCGCAAGGATGGATTCCAGTAATCGTGATATCTGGGTAATGGTAGGTGATGGAGAAATACAAGAGGGTCAGTTTTGGGAGGCTGCAATGGCGGCTGATTTTCATTCCGTAGGAAAATTGAATCTTATTGTCGATAGGAATCGAATCCAGAACGATGATTTTGTAGAGGTCCAAATGGAGGTCGGGGACGTCGGGGCTAAGCTTTCCTCGTTCGGCTGGGATGTGATGGAAATCGACGGGCATGATATGGAGCAGGTATCTCAGGCAATTCAATGGTCTTCGTCAAAGACCGATTCTCCGACGGCGATCGTAGCTCATACGATTAAGGGGAAGGGTGTTTCTTTCATGGAAGACAATCCTTCATTCCATGGTAAAGCTCCTAACAATGGCGAGCTGGAAATAGCATTGGAGGAGTTGTCATGAGTGCTCCCTCAGCGGGTGGTGCCTCGAGAGACGGATACGGCTCCGCATTACTGCGCTTAGCAAGTGACCCGCGTGTCGTGGTACTGGAGGCGGATCTTGGAAAATCAACAAAATCTTGCCTTTTTAGAGAAGCTAATCCGGAAAGAACAGTGTCTCTCGGCATTGCAGAACAGAATATGATCTTGGTTGGCGCCGGAATGGCGTCATCAGGGAAGATTCCATTTGCGAGTACATTTGCAATTTTTACAGAGAGGGGATTTGAACAAGTTAGGAATGGTGTTGCCAGACCAGGCTTGGTAGTGCACCTTTGTGGTAGTCATGGAGGCATCCATACTGGAACTGACGGAAGTAGCGCTCAGTCTATAGAGGATCTGGCATTGTATAGGACCATACCCGGAATGACAGTTATCCACCCATGTGACGACCTCTCATCGGAGGAGTTGACTATTCAGTTACTTGATCATGATAAGCCTTCATACACTAGAACAGCCAGAAATAAGACACCAAGAATGTACGATGAGGAAAGCTGCAAGAAGCTGAAAATTGGCAAGGGGTCGAAACTTCGTGAAGGATCTGACGTCGCAATAATCGCTTGCGGAGTGATGGTCTCCGAGGCCATCAGGGCAGCTGAGGAGCTGTCAAAAGATGGAATCGGAGCTACAGTTGTCGACATGCATACAATTAAACCGCTCGATACAGAATTGATTGATGAGCTAGTTAGAGAATGCAAGGGAATTGTCACGGCAGAAGATCATTCGGTGATCGGTGGACTAGGTAGTGCGGTCTCCGAGCATGTTTCGTATACCGGAGGGGTTCCGATAAGGATGGTCGGGGTTACTGACAGATTCGGGGAAAGTGGCGAGCCGGGAGAGCTAATGGACCTCATGGGGATAACTTACAGGGATATCTTGGATTCATGCAATTCTTTACTGTCTTGAATCGAACATTTTCATCTTGGGATTGGGGTTTCATTCATGAAGTACCCAAACGGCCGAAGAGCCATGGAGGGCTCTGACAAGATAAAGGGAGTCCTTGATGGGTCGATCGACCCACAGGAGATTAGTGGAGATAAAAAACTCTATTCCATGGCTGAGAGGATATATGGAAGAGATGCTTTGGAAGAGATGGGGGTTGAGCCTCCAGTCAAACCACCTGAGAGCGGCATTAAAGCAATTAATGGAAATGGCGGAGTAGAGATACCAATCAAAGAAGCCAGGACTGCGATAAGTCTTGACTCCCCAGAGAAACCTCGCAGAAGAGTTGTCTTGCCTATCATTATGTTCGCACTACTGATAATTACTGGGTTCAACGTCGTAGTTGGGGTAGGTACTGTTCTGCCATTTTGTGAAGATGAGCCTCCAGAACAGGAGCTAGAATTCAGCTCTAGTGCGCAGTTGCAGAATAACACTCTCTTCGTTGTCTGGAAGATGACTGGATTAAATAACGGCTCATCCTACACTTTAGAGTGGCAAGTTTTTCAGAATGGATCGAGCGATATAATAGACATTGGCAATTCAAGTTGGGTATCGGATAACGATCCAGTTAGGTTCGATAATAGAAATTGGTATATCGAGACCCCTCCTTACTCGTATTTATCGACGCTTTACGAAGATGATTTGGTGGTTGCGTTCTCTAATGGGTCGGGAGATTCCATCACAACTCTTTCCGATGGAATAAATCCGGTTTCTTATTGTGAGTCGAACACCCGGTTAATTTGGACCGAATATCAGGATTTTAGGAGTAGTGGCGCATGGGGAGAACCCGGCACTGGTGGAATCGCAGATGGTGCATTGATGATGTTATTTGCATTGATGATGGTTGTGACTGCGAGGAAGAGAAGCTAGTACATCCTGGCCAGATGTTGCTTTTTTGTTGTCTCCTTTCCCGTGATTACGCATTTCCTGGGTTTTTCATATTCATCCACACATTCTCCAAGCATGGTGAGTCCTGAAAGCCTCTCTAGAATTTCTGCATCGGAATCAGTTCCACAGAATGGGAATGAATACACCATTCCATCTATTATCGGAGATGAGAATTGATGTCCATCCCCCTCATTTGAAATCTCGGGCAGTTCTGATACGAGATCGGAGAAATGGCTACTAGCCCTAACTCTAAGCTCGTCTGCAACAGATATCAACGCTGAATTTACGGAGTTGACGATGTCGCTTATCGGACTCTCGTATTTCCTACCTATTCTCTCGGATATAATACAAATTCCCGAATCAATATCCCTCGGCCCCAGCTCGAGCCTTATTGGAACTCCCTTGATTTCCCAGTCATAGTGCTTAACACCGGGCCTAACGTCCCTATCATCCACGAATGTCCTCAATCCAGCATCATTGAGAGTATCTCTGATCTTATGAATTTCAGGTATTACATCATCCCTGACGTGGGAGGCAATGGGTAGTAGGACTACTTGGTAAGGTGCGACTGCTGGAGGCATTATCAGTCCCTTGTCATCCCCATGCATTCCGACCAATGACCCGAGCAGCCTCTCGGACATACCAAATGTGGTCTGATGGCAAAACTGATTCTCCCCGTTTTGGTCCTCGTACTTGAGATCGAAGGCCCTAGCCCATTGATCCCTGTAGTGGTGATAAGTTGCGACCTGAAGAGTCCTCCCATTTGGCATTACGACATCGGCAGCCATTGTGTACCACGCACCGGGAAATGTATCCCAAACAGGTCTCTTGGATACAAGGCTCGGAAGACATAGGTCGTGCAGAATCCTTTGAACCATGGTCGCATCCTCGGAAATTTGCTCTGTGGCCCCTTCCTCATCCTTATGTACCGTGTGCGCCTCAAAAAAGTGGATCTCTCTCACTCTGATGAATGACCTGGTTTGTTTGGTCTCATACCTGAAGGTATTGACTATTTGGAATGTTTTCAGGGGAAGATCAGAATGACTTCTGACCCAAAGCGAGAACATGGTATACATAGGCGTCTCAGATGTGGGTCTGAGAAACATGGGCGATTCCAACTCATTCTCGCCCCCATGAGTTACCCAATATACTTCTTTTTTGAATCCTGAATCCTCTTCCTCCATCCTGAGTTCAGAGGGGTCAACCCCTGCTTCTCTTGCGGCCTTCAGCCTCGAGACTAGCTTGTTCTCCTTATCCAGAAGATTCTCGGGGACTAACAATGGGAATCTATGTTCATGGTGGCCTGTAAGTGCCATCTGCTTCCTAGTCAAACCATCGATAAGAGACATCGCCTTGAGGCCATAGGGCTTCCACACATCCATTCCCTTAATCGGATACCTTTTATCCACCAAATCAGCAATCTCAACAATTGAAGGGTACCAGGAGTTGAAATCTGATTTTGGGGGGATTCCCCTCTTGGCCTTTCCCGGAGCGCCCATGTAACGCCGAGTACGAGTTCGGTTTGAATAATTCGTATATTTACGGCTCTAACTGGAGATATATTCCTCTATTTTCGAGCATAGGGACTGCAAGCTGGCAATCTCGGTTGTACTTCCATTAGAATCGACAAGCCAACACCTGGGAGCATCAGGGTCATCTAAATCCTGTAGTCGATTAGCAACGACCGAATCAAGTGAATACCTGTCCATTTGCAACCTTGCCTTATCGATTAGTTCGGGATAACCAATATTACTTTCAAGCTTGAACCCGATGGAAATGCACCCTTCTGTGTTAGTAAGAATCTCTGGAATATGCTTTTTTGTAGGTACTAGGCTTATTGAAATATTCGTGTCTCCACTGGGAATTTTTCCAGCAATTACTTCAGGGACATAATCCAATACTGCGGCAGAGAATATCCAAACATCTGGCGATTCTTCCATAGAGACTTTCTTTGCTTCGTTCAACATTTCTTCTGGAGAGGCACGGTGTCTAACATCGGGAAGTTTGAACCCAGGAGTTGCCGAAGTATTTCCAGCAATACAAATCACATCATGACCCATTCTGTATAAATATTCTGAAATTGACCACCCTGTATTTCCCGAGGACCTATTCACAATGCTACGAATGTCATCAATTGGAGAGGAGTTAGCACCTAGTGTTAAAGCGATTTTTTTTCTTTTCGGAAGAGATGAGTTAACGATGTGGCATAGCCGTGAAACTATCTCGTTTGGATCTGATTGTTTCCTTTTACCCTCACTTTCCTCGTCCACTATGATGTGGGAGCCTTCTTGCTCAAGTGAGTCCAGCAAATCTCCAGTTACAGGATCATCAAAAAGATCAGAATGCATCGAAGGAACGAATATCAGTGGTGTTCCGTTCCCTCGAGCAGCAGAAAGAGCCATCATTACAGGAGAGTCCATTATCCCATTAAGATGCTTGGCGATTGAGTTCCTGGTAGCCGGAGCTACCACGATGGCGTCATAAGTTCCAAGTTGCGACATTGAAGAGTCCCAGTCAGAGATAACTTCGGATCCACTGCCCCAAGAGATGGCCAAGGGAGTTATCACCTTCGTCGCCTCTTTGGTCATGATGGGTTGAACTGTTGCGCCATGTCTCCTAATTTCCCTTGATAATTTAACCGACTCTACCGCAGCGATCCCACCAGTTATTGCCAATAGTATGTTCTTATTGGCCAGAGATTCGCCATTGAGACTCACCCCGGTGTCCGAGACCATGCCTTCGCATTGCCGAGTGATTCATGAGTGCGTCGCTCCTGTGAGGCTTGAAAGACATGAGCCGGGGCATGGAATCTATAGTCAGACATGTGTCATTTCTGATTATCGTACTATCCTTAGTGCAGATATTAGCGATTTTCGGTCTTCCTTATCAGAATTCAATTTTCTTCATATTCCCCTTGGTCCTCGGAATGGTTTCCGTACCGATTTCTTTACTGGCCTCGGTCCTCTTGAGATTACGCAGGGGAGCCGGGATTTTCGTCAGTACAATTTCATTGGGATGCTTGGGGATTTGCTTCATCACTGAAGGATTCTTGATTATCTTCACGGGGCCCTCTGTCATAGTCGGAGGGTTATACGTGCTTCTGGGAATAACATCATTGAGAAGGATCTCAACGATAAACAACCCCTCATTCGTTTCATGGTTTGGAGGGGGAAATGAGTTCGGGATATCCCCAGTAGGTGAGAAGGAGGTTGTTGCATCTTGCCCCCATTGTTCAAGCATCCTGGCTGTAATACCTTCTCTACTCTCAGAAACAGACAGGTGCCCGGAATGTGACGGCCTGTTGGTTGTCTAGATTCTCTCGAGTGAAACTGAGATACCCATCCCGCCTCCAATGCACATTGTTGCGATGGCCTTGCTCGATCCTGTCCTTTTGAGCAAAGAGGCCGCCTTTCCAACTATCCTGGCTCCAGAAGCTCCTAGTGGGTGGCCTATTGAGATCGCTCCACCGTCGATGTTAACTTTACTTTGATCAATAGATAGTTCGTCAATCACTGCGAGGCTTTGAGACGAAAATGCCTCATTGATCTCGAAAATATCCACATCCCCAATTTCCCAGCCTGACCTCTGAAGAACTAGTTTAGTTGAGGATATAGGACCTATTCCCATCAAATCTGGAGGGCACCCTGTAACTGCACTGGAAACGATTCTGGCCAAGGGCCTCATACCCTTCCTTTCGGCAAACTCCTCACTGCATATCAACATGCAAACAGCCCCGTCAGTCAACGGAGAAGATGTTGCTGCTGTAACAGTACCATCTTCGGCGAAAACCGGACTAAGTTTAGACATTGATGCCAAATTAGTATCCCTAATGCAACCATCCGTGTCTATGATTCCAATATCGTTTTCAATGGGGCAGATTTCTTCGTCAAAATACCCATTATCCCGTGCGTAGATAGCCTTGGAGTGAGAATCAAGGGCAAACTCCTCCTGAGAGAGTCTGGATATTTCCCATGATTCCGCGACATTTTCAGCTGTAATTCCCATGTTTATGTAAGCTTCTGGAAACACTTCTTCCAGTAAAGGATGGGGGCTCCAGTTGAATCCCCTTCTTTTCACCCTACTCATGGATTCTACGCCGGCGCACAGGAAGCATTCCCCCCATCCTGACTCAATGTTAGAAGCGGCGACCATGATTGCTTGCATGGATGACCCACACAATCTGTTTATTGTCATACCTGGGACGCTTACGGGTATTTCTCCCAAGAATGTAGCTAATCTTCCGATGTTGTAACCTTGCTCGCCCTCCGGATAAGCACAACCGACAATGATATCGTCAATCTCACTGGTGTCGAATACGTTTCTCTCAAGGAGACATTTTGTAACTTGGGATAGCATTTCATCGGGTCTTGTTTCCGACAATCCCCCCTTGTGTGCACGATGGAAAGGACTCCGCATCCAATCGACAATTACTGCTCCCACGTGCTCCGGGGGCACTAGGGGGAAAATAACCCTTGGTAGCTAGATTGGCTGTAGGCGAATGACCGAGAGGTTCTTGAGAAGGCTTCAAGTGGGAGGGATGATAACATGATTAGAGAGTGTACAACACATGGCTATTTCTCGGACGACGATCTTTGCCCTGCCTGTAATTCAGAGGGCAAGTTCATCATGAGGGGAAATGAACGGGACTCAATAGCTAGAAGACTAGCTTTGGTTCTCAGGCACGCCCCGGAAAAGTTTGACCTAGAGATGGATATCAATGGATGGATAGATATCAAGGACATCATTAGGCAATTCAAGAAGTCCAATGAAAGGAGATATCACTGGCTAAGGCCACACCACTTTAGGGCAATATCCGAAACAGATGCAAAGGGTAGATACGAAGTAAGGGGGAACATGATCAGGGCAACCTATGGACATAGTGTGGAGATAGAGCTAGATCTTCCGACAGACAACATCCCACCCTCCCTCTTCTATCCATGCTCCCCGGATGAGGCTGAGAATCTGCTCGAGGTCGGAATATCTCCGAGCGGTAGATCACACGTCCATCTTTCAGCTACAGTCAGGTCGGCCGCTGAAGCCGGTAAGGTGCATCACAATAGCCCTTCAATCTTGGAAGTTGACACTGCTTCTATGGTGGCTTCGGGCGAAACAGTATGGCATGCAGGAGTCACTGTATACTTGGCGGACTCAGTCGCTGGTGAATATCTCAGCATTCTACCCTCTGATGACCCAGAGTTCCAGCTAGCTAGAGCCAAGTGGGGCGAAGAAGAGTAGCTAAATCTCTTCTCCGCAAACAGGACAAAAATCAATATCTGCCAGTAACAAGGACGAACACTTAGGACATACATTAGAATCATTGCTTGCTATCACTTCACCTCTATTTTCAGTAGACCTGACCGCTGAATCCCTTTCTATGAATGGCGATGGCGATTCTAGAGATTCAAGTTTCTGCAAGGAGTCCCTAAAAGATATGGTCTCTGAGATAGCGGATTCGATGTGAGTTCTTCTCCTCTGCCTCTCATCAGGGTCCTCGATGTGGTCTGTAGCTGCAAGCTTGGCTTGAAGCCACCTTTGGAAGATTTCGACGTCGCCGGGCTCGCTCATATTTGCCCCAACACGCACCTAGAAATGAACCTTTCAATAATTCGATAGGAGAACCCAAATCTGATTAGTGTGTCAGGGACACCATGGCAGCCAAGGTCATAGTTAAATTGGGAGGTGGCCTAATTACGGACAAGTCGTCTATTAAGACGCCTAAATTGGACATTATAGACTCAATTTGTGACGAAATATCGAACCTGGTTTCCTCGGGAAATTCAGTAATTATCGTACATGGAGCTGGTTCATATGGACATTTGTTAGCTAGAAAATGGTCATTGTCCCATGGCCTGAAGAAAAATATTTCAGAACAGCAACGCAAAGCAGTTGAGATTGTAAGGAATGATATGAAGGAGCTTAGTGGTCTGGTGTCAAAGTCACTCAGTGATAGAGGAATTGAGACGACTACCTTCCCTCCTTCAGAATGGGCAAAAAACACAGGAGACTCGTTTAAAGGAGACGTTTCAGTTTTCGATTCTTTGCCGGATAACGTCGTACCTATTACCTATGGAGATGTGGTAAATGTTGATGGAAACGCAGAATTTGGAATCTTATCTGGTGATGACTTGATGGCCAGAATTTCTATTGAGATTCCCTCGGTAACACATTGTGTGTTTCTACTGGGGGATGCCGATGGTATGATGGACAGACCCCCTAATCTAGAGGGATCCAAGTTGATAGAATTGTGGAAATCTGGAGAGTTCGTGCAGACAGAACATGACAGTGAGCATGATGTAACTGGAGGGATCGAGCTCAAGGCAGAAAGGGCCTCCCTTATATCTGAAAAAGTCGAAGAGGTTTGGTTCATCAATGGAAATTTTCCAGAGAGACTTTCTGAGCTACTTTCAGGCGGCACCACCATTGGTACGAAAATAGTTAGTTGATTGGATTCTGTTATATGCCGTTGGTTTGTCCCGATGTCATGGCCGATGCTAACGGCGCCCTATCGGGACATGATGGCATACAGGCCGAGATGATGGACGAACGATGCATTCTTGTGGATAGCGATGACTCGGTATTGGGAAGCGAGAGTAAGCTGACCTGCCATTACAGGGAGGGTTTGTTGCACAGGGCCTTTAGTGTCCTCATCTTTGACTCCGAAGATAGGCTGCTGATTCAACAAAGGTCCACTGAAAAAATCACATTTCCGGGTATGTGGGCTAATTCTTGTTGTAGTCACCCGTTAGATATTGATGGGGAAAACGGAGACCCTGCTCAAGGGTGTATCAACGCCGCCATCAGGAAACTCCCTCAAGAATTGGGAATCAGCCAAGAGGTTGCGAGTTCGATAGACTTCAAACATATCGGATCTTTCCAGTATGAGTGCAGATGGGATGATGAATGGTTAGAAAATGAAGTCGACCACGTCCTAGTGGCCAGAGTGCAAAGTTTAGATCTCTCTCCGAATAGTAATGAGATATCAGACTACATGTGGGTGGATGCAAATGAGATTGTCGAAATCATTGATGGTACGGGAAGATGGGAGTCAGAATTAGTCGCACCATGGTTTAGACTCCTTTGGAGGGAGTTCCTTGCTGAAGGGTATCCAAATGTCATGGAAATTGAAGAAAGGAGCGGGGTTGTAAAATTCGGAAGAGTCGATATCCATGCTACCTCAGCCCTCCCTGGGACCTCTCTGATGAATGCTCTGAAGAGTCACAGAGATGATGTAGAGTCTGAGATAATGAGAAGCTTGTCAAAAATAAAGCAGGAAAGGTTGCACGGAGCAATGAAGCACCTCTTTACAGGGGGTGGAAAGAGACTTAGGGCAATATTGCCGAAGCTCGTGGGTGATGCAGTCGGGAGCTCTAATCCGGGTCACAATACTCTTGGTGCGTCCATTGAGATTATCCATAATTTCACATTAGTGCATGATGACATTATGGATCAGGATCCGATAAGAAGAGGGCTTGATGCAGTACATGTAGCATACGATGATGCGACCGCGATTAACGCTGGAGACGCAATGCTAGCTGTCGCATTCGAGATCCTTGCTGAATCAGAGGATATCGAGGCTGATGTTCTTGTTTTCCTTGTGAAATCCATCGGAGAAATGGTCAGAAGAGTAGCAGAGGGGCAAATGATTGATATGGAATTTGAGAAAAGAGACAAGGTCTCTGAAGATGAGTACATTGAGATGATTGCAGGAAAAACATCTGCCATGTTCGAAACCTGTGCGATGACTGGCGCAAAGTTGTCCGGTGCGAGTGATAAAGTGGTCAAGTCGATGGCTGAATGGGGTCTGAATATGGGACTTTGTTTCCAGTTGATGGACGATCTGATAGATATTACAGGGGATACGGAAACTCTCGGAAAACCAGCAGGCTCAGACATACTACAGGGAAAGAGAACTCTAATCGCAATCCATGCCCTGGAATCAGGTAACGAACTACCATCATTCAAGAAGGCATATGGTTCAGGAGAATGTGATTCTGACCTCCTTGCCGATGCTGTGCAGGAACTCTATGACAACGGCTCTATAGAATACGCAAGGGATAGGGCGATGTTACACCACTCAAAAGCACATTCATGCCTCGACATCCTCGGAGAATCACATTCTGTGAAAATACTCAGGGAGATGACAGATTACCAATTGGTCAGGATAAATTAATCAGTCCTGGTAATGTGATTCGCCAGGAATTTCTGCCTTGAGACCCTTTCTTTCCCTGATCTCCCCGGTTACTTTCTCATACAGATTTGGTGGCAAGTGCACGAAGCCGGCGTTTTCCATATTCCAAATGGCCCTACCTTGGCTAGCAGCACGGATATCGTTCGAGAAACCAAATGTCTCTGCAACTGGAATAGTACCAATAACCTTGGTCACACCGTCTTCCACAGGCATGTCCTCGATTATGCCTCTCCTGGTTGATACCTCTCTGGTTACGCCCCCAATAACGTCATTCGGAGAATCAATCTGAATTTTCTGAATTGGTTCAAAGATAACTGGCCTTGATCTCATGAATGCGCCCTTGACGGCATTCCTGACAGCAGGGATGGTCTGGGCCGGACCTCTGTGAATAGCATCTTCGTGAAGCTTGGCATCTACGAGTCGGACCAATACGCCCATTAGAGGCTCGTCTGCAACTGGCCCCTTCTTACAAACATCATTGAATCCGTCAATGATAAGTTCTCTCGTCTCATGTAGATTCTGAATCCCCTTGGTATCGTTGACAAGTACGTTGGTGCCATTAATTGCGTAAATCTTGCGCATCATGTCCTTGTCCATTCCTAATTCGGCAAACTGATCCCCGACCTCCTTTGCATCTTTTGATCGTACCGCCCCATCCCTGAACTCTCCTGCTCTGAGCTTTTCGACAACTATGTCTGGCAATGGCTCGGTCTCTATGTAGAATCTGTTGTGTCTGTTGGGGGATTTGCCTTCGAATGGTCTACCTTTGTTGTCATTCTGAACTGATTCCCTGTAAACAACGATTGGCTCACTAACCTTCACTTTGATTCCTTGCTCTTCTTCCAGCCTGTATACAGTTATCTCGAGGTGAAGTTCCCCCATTCCAGCCAAAAGAGCTTCCCCCGTTTCCTGATTGGTGGAGACATCAAGAGATGCATCGGCCTTGGCAAGGCCCCTAAGTGCATCTATGAATTTAGGTAGGTCTTTCATGGATTTTGGCTCAACCGCGACAGTGACGACTGGCTCTGATATGTGCCTTATTGCTTCGAAGGGAGGTGCGTCCTTTTCCCTGGCTATAGTTACACCAGCGGCTGCACTTCTGATTCCAGTGATTGCAGCAATATTCCCTGAGGTGACTTCAGATGTAGCAATCCGATCCCCTCCAACCATCATGCCCACCTGTTGCACTCTCTCAGCTTTTGCCGCACCGATGGCCCAAACTGACTCTCCATGTTTGATTCTTCCAGAATATACCCTTCCAACAGCTACTTCTCCAGCATGTGGATCCATCCAAATTTTCGTGATCATGAGTGAGAGTGGTCCGTCTGGGTCACACTCCATCATAGCCTTCCCAACGCCGGAATCTAGATCCCCTTGCCAGATATTAGGGATTCTATATTTCTGGGCGACTACTGGGGAAGGGTGCTTTTCAACTGTCATGTCCAGTAGGACAGTATGGACTGGTGCAAGTTTAGCTAGCTCCTTCTGATTATCATTGTGACAGTACTCGAAGATCTGTTTGAAGTTGATATTGCTCTTCTGCATGTAGGGAATTGACATTCCCCAGTTATAGTAAGCAGAGCCAAAGGCCACGGTACCTTTCTGAACCGATACTTGCCATTCCTTTCTCAAATCCTCTGGGGCGTAGGTGGAAATCAGTTTGTTTACTTTTGTAATAATCTTCTCGAACCTACTCATCATTTCTTGACCATCGATCTGGAGCTCATTGATTAGTCGGTCGACCTTGTTGATAAAAAGAACCGGTCTGACTTTTTCTTTCAGTGCCTGTCGAACAACTGTTTCTGTTTGTGGCATTGTTCCCTCAACCGCACACGCTAGAATTATGCATCCATCTACAGCTCTCATGGCCCTGGTAACGTCCCCTCCAAAATCTACGTGACCAGGCGTATCTATGAGATTTATGAGGTAGTCTTGACCATCCACGACGTGGACCATAGAAGCGCTAGCGGCGTTGATGGTAATTCCTCTTGCGCTCTCCTGTTCATCAAAATCAAGCACTCTCGACTTACCTGCCAAATCCTCAGACATCATTCCTGCTCCCGCAATTAGATTGTCCGATAGTGTAGTCTTTCCATGGTCAATGTGTGCAGCGATCGCAATGTTTCTGATATGCTCTCTATCGTGCATTATCTCTGTAGCTCGCTTGATGTTGTCTTCCTTACGACCCATATCAATTCCTCTATTGGTGCGACGACCTGACTTTGGTTCATAAATCCGATTGTGGAGAGAAGTAAAACTTGACTAGTAGAGGCACTACTATTCTAATTGGGATTACCTTGCAGAAGCCGCTATGCGCTCAATTTCCTCTCTCTTGCCTATCGAGAAAGCGGCTACGTCGCCCTCAGCGGCCTTAGATATCTCACTGACAATTCCTTGTACGAGGGTCCTCTTACTTCCTGCCGTAGCAGCTGTGCATCCTATTGCTAAATTCCTCAGTGCAATGTCCAATCTTCTACTCGGTGATGAGTCTACTGCTTTTGGGGTGCTTACTGCTCCCTGCTTGATTCTTGTTATTTCTTCGCATGGAGCTGCCTCCACTATTGCGTCGATAAAGGATTGAAGAGGGTTTTCGCCGGTCCTTTCATTGATAGAATCCAATGCTGCCTCGTAGGCCTTAGCGCAGTGCTGCTTCTTGCCTGAGAACTTTCCTGTCCTCATCAGATTGTTGATGAATCTTTCAACTACTGAAAGCTTTGCCTTGCCAAACCATGCGTTTGCATGCCTTCCCCCGCTGTGGGGTGTTCCTATGGTTGTGAGGTTAATGTATGGAGCTAGGCCCGGGTCGGAACAGGTAACCTCTGTTGCGTCCCACTTGCCAAAAACCATGGTGCCAATGCCGGCAATGGGGGCATCGGACTTCTTTTCTTGTTGACTTACCTGATCCGTCATGAAGGCACCTTACCTGATTGGCTTCTCCTTTCGTCCCCTGACCATCTCGTCGAGAGAAACGCCGTTGACCTTTATGACCTTGAATCGGACACCCGGGAGGTCACCGTATGATCGTCCCTTGCTTCCACCGATGCCTTCGACAAGAACCTCGTCGTGCTCGTCAATGAATGATATTGCCCCATCTCCAGGAGCGAAGGCTGTAAGTTGGTTGCCAGTTTTTATTAGGCTAATCTTGACAGCCTTCCTGATTCCAGAGTTTGGCTGTTTGGCCTCGAATCCCACCTTTTCAACTACGATTCCCTTTGCCTGAGTACTTCCCATCAGAGGGTCATGCTTCAGTACGCCACCTCTCTGCTGCTTGAATTGGCGATCTCTGAATTTGCGTTCCTTCCATCGATATTTCTTCCTATCGGTCTTCATCTTTTGCCCGGAGAATAGACCTCTACCCAAAGTGACACCTCAGAATGACGCCTCGCCGAACCTCATGGGGTATAAGAGCGTGACGGGGCCGTCCCCGCTAATAGGGTACTAGAGGGGGATAACCTCACTAACATTCAAGCATATGTTGACCCCGGCCCCCGATATGGCCTTCCGTGACATGCTAGCAGGCGTCCAAAACGTCGATGAGGCGACAAGCGTCATCCACGGCATGATTGATACCTCGAATGAACTTGGAGACATACCCTTGCTGTTTAACAAAATCATCGAGGCTCCCGGACACAGGGCGGCATTGAACGTTTTAGAGAAATCGAGACTATGTGAGATGTTTGACATATCCCCAGGAGAGCTGATAGATGTCTTGTCATGGGCAATGGAAAATCCAACCGATCCGGAAATAGTAGAGGCTTCCGATGCGCCTGTTATGGAGTCGGGACAAAAAGTGGTAGACCTGACAAAAATTCCAATTCCGTGGCACTTTAGGGAAGACGGTGGGAGATACCAGTCCGCATCAATCATCATAGCTCAGTATTCTGGAATTAGAAATGTCTCCTTTCATCGTCAGCTTCTAAGGGACAGTAACCACACTGTTGCCAGATTGGTCCCGAGACATCTTAGAACTATCAGCTCTCAAGCTGCTGATGCTGGAGATGACGTATCTGTTGCTGTGGTGAATGGGGCTGATCCAACGGTTCTTCTCGCGGCTGCAATGTCATTCTCCGATTACATTGATGAGTTGACCGTGGCATCCTCCTTGCACATGAAGCTTCATGGGACTCCTCTGAAGGTGGTAATTTTGCCAAACGGGGTGATGGTACCAGCGGATGCAGAATATGCGATGGAAGCAAGAATTACACCAGAAAGGGACGATGAAGGTCCATATGTGGACATAACTGGGACCGTGGACGACATCAGGCAGGAACATGTGATAGAGTATGACAACGTATTCCACCGTGACAATCCCGTTTTTCACGCCATAATACCAACTGGTATTGAGCACAGGACGCTTATGGGAAT
>MDSZ01073407.1_pt1 | contig 20774 bp, 28 predicted proteins | sample 811201 | NCBI WGS metagenome assembly MDSZ01 (sample SAMN05326647, study PRJNA326480) | marine metagenome | isolation source: seawater | place: Indian Ocean: North | collected 2010 | reverse complement strand
TAACCTCTTCTTTCTCTGATAAGCAAGGTGAATAAAAGCACTACGCGGTAAGAATCAAGTATAAACCCCCAGCTTACTTATGCACTAAAAACAAAAAGAGATGGCATCCACGTCGAACTTCAATCTTCCAATAGCACCTACGGGTTTACCACCAGTGACTTCCATTGGAAACTTCGGACAGGCAGCACCCGTGACTGTTGGTCCCCCGCAAGGTTCGTTCGGAGGCGTGACGTCCACCCTTCCCGTCAATGGATCCCAAAGCGTCGTCAATACCAGGTCTCAGGTCCGATTTCAAGTGCAACCCCAGGTAAGCACAGGTGCTGTCTGCTTTTTTTCGATAAGACTTGGTCTTATGATTATCCATTTCTAGGTCACCATTGCTGTCAATCCTACGTACCCTTTAAGTGAAGACGTAAGAAGAAAAGATTTTCTCATGTGCATACACGATAAACAGAATAATAAGACCAGTAGAAGAAGAGTCTATAACGGAACGCCTGTCATTGGCCTTCAGCAGGTCAATGATGCATTATACAATATTTCACAGGATATTACATCAGGTGGTATTGAATACATCATAAATCAAGTATTTACTGAATCAAGAAGAAGTATCGATGATCCTTTTGAGGTAGTCCAAGTCATACAACCTTTCGGAGTTTACAACAACAGGGGAACACACGATGCACAGTCACCATTTAATTACGTCACAAATTCCTCGACACGGGAAATCATAGGAGTTAATATAAGCAACTATTGCTTTATGAGAGATGTAGGTTAAATTCGATCCTGATGGCATGCTTACTTATTCATTCTTTTAGACTAATACATCTCGTAGATTTTTGGGGTTGATTTAAGGGCCGGAGACACTATGGAACTTGCCTGCGTTAAAATCAGAGGTACTAACGGCAATAAGGATTATTGCGAATTCGTGCCTATCATTCGTGGACACACATACACACGAAATAACGATCTACAACAAAAACTCGATAACAATCAGGCATATCGCTTTCGTCTTGGAAAGGTCTGGTCTACGCCTCTTCATGGGCCATTCAATAATCAAGAAAAGAATATCGTAGCCCATCAAGACGACGACGAAGACGTGGTGCATAATTTCAACAACGGCAATCCTATGAATCCTACTGGTATCTATCGTAATATTGAGGTAGAATTGTCACCATCCTTTCTTCCTGGTATGTAAACGATTTAATTAAAAGATTAAAGATTGTAGGGTAATACCAGATGGTGCATTTAAAGCAATTGAAGTACTGTAATTATTGTTTAGTTTAAAGTTCACTTGGAAAGCTGCCAGTACATTGGATGGGTTGTCTCCTACCATGCATACAACCTGCGTATCAAGGCGAACAGACGTGACAAATGGTACAAAGTCGTTTTTCAACCAGGTCATAATTTTGGTTTCACCGTCACCCTTTTTTCGTAATACTTCGGACAGTACCAGGATTCTGCCGTCGAACTTTGTATCACCCGTTCTTCCTTCAAGTTTATTTTTTAACACATCCTTTATTTTTTTTTCGTAGTATTTGATGGGACTATCATCTTTCAGGTTATCGAAGGAATGGAATCGGTACAGGGGTATGGGTTCTATTTGGTTCTTAACCCGTTCGACAAAGGTTTTGCTTTCTTCATCCTTTTCCAAACTTTTGTATGCGGTATTTTCTATTTTCTCGGTTTTATAGTTATTTTTTGACATCAGTACTTCACTGAAGTACGGCCCCACTTTGTTGTTTTTGTCTTTAAATGCTATCATTTCGGTACCGTCATGAGGCACACCGTAACATAGGTGACAATAGAATTCGGACACGACAAATTTGTTGTTATTGTCTTTTTGGGGCCAATCAGTCAGAAAGCGTTTAAGGTATCCCAAATAAGGCCCATTCAGAAGTCCGCCGTCCGCGGGTGACTTGTTAAGTTTGGACATGTAATCTTTGCCCTTTTCAGATATGCCTTGTGTATCCCCCATTCTGTGCGGGGTGGGGTTGACAAAGCCTGTACTTTCTATAAGATAGACGTCGCCATTGTCATTATTCATAAGGATGTTCCACATGTGTGCCATAAGGCTATTATTTTTGTATAGCCCGTCTGCTGAAGCTGAAGTTGCTGTTCCCAGTACCATATAGCACGTATACTTTTGGGAGAAGGCCTGCAGTGCCGATAATTCAGGATACGAACTGTTGACCTTACAACGGCGAAGTGCACGGAAGACCATAAGTGCATCCTGTGATACATCCTCGCAGTCACCCGTCTTACGATTGCGTGGCGATCCAAACCATTCAGACCTTAAAGGTACAGTCAGTATCTATGGTCAATATGTACCGCAATGTGTACTTACATTTCACCTCTTCTTGAATCCATAGTATACGGCATGGTATTGGCCGGCGTGGCACAGAACAGTGCCAGTACCGAAGCCTTTTCATTGTCATCCTTTAAGTTAGAAAACCTATTGTCGCCAAACCCAGCCCTTTGTACTGCGATGATTAAAAAATTATTCAGGGTCTTATCGTCTTCGTACGTCCCATTGTAAGGTTCCAGATTAGCAAATACAGCAACAGGCACCGACGTGAAGGCTGTTCTAAAAGCAGGCATCATAACCCTTTCAAGAAAATCACCTTGATTGTATTTACCGTGATAATCCATGAAGGCTGATTCCATCACGGTACAAAGGGATGGTGCCGTGTCCGTATAAGAATATTGTACACCCCATGAAAAGAATGCCACACCTGAGATGTTCTCTGAAGAAACCTGCGGTGGGGCATAGTCCCTGAGGGTACTGCATGTGGTATGTCAGTGTACCAAAATATTTATTATACGCCGCTGTACTGCATCAACTTACATTGTACCCTCTTTTCCATGATAGGGAGACAGTACCGGGACGGTAACATTATCACCCTTGGACACCTGATCAATATGAAACCGTGCCTTACCAAGTGGAAGTTCATACCCTTCTCTGGACTTTCCAAATACTTGTACGTAGTAGTACTTTGCATTTTTTCGCCTAGGTGATGCAATACCCATTTTTGGTATGTACATGCCCAAATGTCTTTGATTATTATTGGCACCTTCCCACCATCCCACCAGACGGGTGAAAGGCGGAAGACCGTTTAAAGCAAGTGTCATGGTAATTCTCTGTTTTCTTTTTTTTAAGCATTACGTTTATAATATAGACGTCTAAGTAAATACCACCGGTTATGTCAGACCCTGATGAAACTATAAACCAACCCATAAATTTAACAATAAATATGGCCTCTGTTCAAGATGACGGCTACACGTTCCAGACCAAAACCCTAACAAATCTCCCTACAGAGATGCTCACTCACATCCTTGAAAATTCTTCTTTGAAAGACGCCCTCAGCTTTGGGCAAACAAACAGAGACGCTTTCGATGTTGTTTCCAGAAACCCAAATTTTGCAAGACGGGCTTGCACTAAGGAATTTTTTTCAAAGCCTGACACAAGATTTTCTATTGAGAGGATATGTGACCCTGGTAATACCGAATTTGAATCAAGCACAGAAAAATTTTGTAGAGATAAGGCTCAAGATTACTTATGCGGTCGCGTCTTTGACGACTGGGCTAATCTATTACGCCTTGACCTTGATGGTGCCTACGCCATCCCAGATGGATTCGAAGTTGTGACAATGAAAGGATTATATTATGATCAGAATTTACCAGACGTCAAAATCCTTACCATCCCAGATTCTGTCCGCGTTATCTATGGAGTTGGACCATTTGATTTTAGAGAAAGATTTGAAAGTGTCGAAGGGATGAATAACGTCAAAATAATAGGCTCTTTAGCCTTTTCCTTTTGTGAATCACTCATAACCATCACCATCCCAACCTCCGTCACTGTTATTGGTAGAGGTGCCTTTTTAAGTTGTTATTCCTTAAAATCCGTCACTTTACCAAATTCCGTCACCAAAATTAGCGATCAAGCTTTTTCCTATTGTGAATCACTCATAAACATCACCATCCCAAACTCCGTCACTGTTATTGGTAGAAATGCCTTTTCATATTGTTATTCCTTAAAATCCGTCACTCTACCAAATTCCGTCACTGAAATTGGGGATCGGGCTTTTGCACAATGCTTGGGTCTCAGATCCGTCACCATACCCGCGGGGTACAAAAGCAGAACTGAACTAGAACGTATTTTCGGGACTGTAATAGATTCTATTTCCTTTACTTTTATATAATAAATAAAAAAACTAAATTAAATTTTACTGTGAATCATGGAATCAAAAGCTAATTAACGAGTCTGGTTCATTTCCGCGAGACTCTACAAGTCGCAAGTATTTTTTCATTATTTTGGGGGGTTTATGAATATTGAAATTACTTTTACGTAGTAAAATTTTACTTTTTGTTGTATCTGTAAACTCTTTCAATTGTTTCAACGCGCCGGTGATGGACAGCAAACATAATTTTAAGATTAGTTCTTTTTCAATTCCTTGATAAGTCTTCCTGCAGCAAATACCCTGGCGTTATGAAGTGATTGTTCAGCCCTTGGATCCCTGTATGATCGAAGAGCCGATTCTGATTCTTGGAATTCCGCTTCCATTAGTGTCATCAAATGTGATTTGCCTCCACCATCTAACAGTCCCATTACATCTAACATATCTTGTTTCGTCTTTATCTGCTTATTGATCAAATTAGACACCGAATCCAGTGCTGCCCGAAGTCTTGGTGACATGACCTGAACAATACAAGTAAGATAAAATCTACATGTCACTTCAAGATTATGCAAAACTTACACGATGTGTCGTAAGCCGCATCACATGTTCAATCACCCCGGCATGCGAAGTGCCTGTTTCTTTTGGGTCCTTATCTAGAAATGTATTATATTGTTTCTCGTACTGGTTGAGATTACCCCCATTGAACTGTTTGTCTTGGCCGTCTAATTGATCGATTATCGACTGTTTACCACGACCTCGTGAAATGTGTTCAATGGACCGTAGTAGGTTTTTTTTCTGTGGGCCAATTCTGACTTTGAAGTTGATACTTTGAAAGAAGTCTTCTCTTGTGTCCTAAAAGTGATAAATAATAAGGCAAAAATGGTTTACAGGGAGATATTATTAAATTGCATAAGACGTACCCAAGTAGATTGCACGTTGGTCTTGTGCCGTCCCATTCTACCAATAAACTGATTAATAAACTGTTCCACTTCGTCTGGTTTATCATTTTTTCCCTGGACATTCATCTTCACGAGAGAAACATCATTGATATTATCGAAACCAAGCTGCGTGATGACATTTTGAAATTGATCTTCTGTCAAGTTGATGTAGAGAGGGACATCGATTCCCCCCGTAGTTTTATCAAGAACACCGTCGACATCCATTTGGGCCAAGGTCATTTTGATAAGCTTTGGTGATTCTGGGTGGATCATGGTGCCCAAGACGATGTCAAGTCCCGTGTAGGCACGAACTGTGCCTGCTTTGACGTCGTCTACCAGGAGATCAAAAAGAGAATGACCGGGCAAAGCATCCGCACGGCCGGATAATCCTGCATTAGTAGCTTCGGCTTGTATAACTTGTGCATTTGTAGCACGGTATGGGGTTTCATGTTCTGGTCTGAATTTGCTGCCGATGTGTAGCACGTAGCTTTCCTTTCTTCTTTTAATTTGTTCTTCTTGTCTTATTCTTTCGACGGTTGCCCGATCCTGTTATTTTAAGAGATCAGGAGGTGAAAGATTGGTTGGATCATAGGACGAGACTTACCTGCGGTGTTTGTGCGGTTGCGTCGTCACCGTCGTCGTAGACATCTGTAGCATCTTCGAAGAGGGCACTGAATCCTCTTTTATTTGCGGACATGACAAGTGTATCTTGCGATAATGCAGAGGTGCGGGTTTATACGCCATATCATCAAAGACAGGTAGGTATCGCTGGTCTTTATACGGCTGTTAATTTTCACTAATGTACTTTCAGGTACAAAGCAGGTGTGGTATTCATGCAATAAATAATATTTTGGGGCAGCCGGCAGCAGTGACGGTACAGATGGCCATGGGGGTTGCGGAAAGACTGGCAGAAGAAGAGGCGAATTTTTTAGGGACCAAGGTTCCTTTAAATATGCTTGCCAGTAAAGGGGGCAATGAATTAGATGTGAGGGTTGTGTTTGGTATTCTTGAAGATCTAGGGTATACCCCGGAATTTGTAGATAATTTTGGACGAAGTATGAGACTTGCATCATCTGCTATCTACACGGGCAGTGCATTTGTATTGAATGTGGATGGTCATTATGTTTCTTACGTACTTCGAAATGGTACATGGTGGTATCATGATTCCCAGCACCCATCCGCGGTGGCCACCTGCCATGCTGCGTTGTTGGCACACCTTTCTTGTGGAGCTTTGTCTTATGGACGCAATGGTAAACACGGTAGAAGGGTGATATATTTTATTAAAAATTTATAAGGTAACATCTAGTCTCCATAGGCACGCCCATTGCCTGGTAGTATTCGGCTGATTCCATGTTACGTTTGATTTTTGGGATCGGGTTGGCACTGTAAGGGTGTTTAAGATAAGGGGTCGCATTTGTGAATGTACCGATACCTTTGATTTCGATAGAGAAAGCATCGTGCCTTGGTACTTCAACTTGCAGGGCCGTGTCACCTTCCATCAGGGGGGAGACGGGTTCGATGGTACAGACAGGGGAAGGGGGGGCACCCTTGGGGCCTTTGTAGTTCAGTACCATTTTGGGTTTGTCCGAATTGCATCCCTTGAAGCATTCCATGTAAATTCCAGGTGGGTAGGTTCTAGTGATTCTGGTCTTGGTTTTCTTGTCGTACGACAGTACTTCTTTTTTTTCAAAATTTACAAATATTTTTTTTCTGTTTGATGTGTGGATCTTGGAAGGATCTTTGCAGCACCGCAGGGCCTCTTGGTGTTTACTGCTGTGATCCACAAAGTATTCGTACCTGTTAGATGATTGACCTTGAAGGACGTGTATCAGAAAAGAAAGATGGGTGCCCAGCAAGTAAAGCAGCTTACATGCTTTTAGGCCTTTGATCTGTGCACAGGCTGATCCTCCAAGTTGTTTTTCTATGATGGGCAGAAAATCCGTTTTAAAGCAGGCTGGTATATTACACAGAGACAGGTGCTGCGAACTACGTTTCGTATCACCTTGCTGTACATCATCGTCCATCGTCATGCAAGTTTTGCGTTTCAGAAGTGCACCCCATTTTAGCCCTTTCATATCGACAACCTTAGAATCTGGATTTATCTTCATGGGATCCACGTCCCTGGAAGGGGAAAGGGTTAGAATCTACATGTAGTTACTTTGTAATACAAACAATACATACCAGAAAGTATACTTTGAAATATCCTGTTCTCCATTAAAATAGACAATTTTTCTACGGTCTTCGTTCCATTTGCGACTTGGATCACCAGTTGGGCTTCCATAGACGACAAAATCGATGATGCCGATAGATTGACTGTTCTTAACGGGGTTGTCGCCCCATATGTCCATGGCTTGCTTGAAAATCGCCTTGACTTTTTTATCAGTAGAATATCTAAATTTTTGCATGAAAGCGGCTTGGTGCCTTGGGTCGTTGAAATGCAGCCTTCTGTGAACAAGGTGTACACTGGCCTTTCCATCCCGGTGCCTGGTCGTCATCGCATACATCTTGCGGATGGGGTCTTTCTTCTGGATACCACAGAAATCAGCGAGGACCTGCATGAGGTGGTGACCAAAGTCTTCTACCTTTGAAGGATTATCACAGGTCATGGTATCAAGATCCACTATGAGGCTGACGGGTCTTCCTTCAGTAAGGGCATAGTAAAAAGTATGGGTGATCCCGGACCTATTCCTGTTTATGAATTCTCTCATCAGGTCTTCGGTGCGGGTGACTGCATGTCCGTATGGCGCCCTTTGGGGTGGGGCACCGGCTTTGTATACTTTACCAATACTGAAGCAATACACCGTTTCAAAGTTTTTTTCTTTTGCTTTTTGTATCACAGCATCCTGTGACCCCACGCCGTAAGCGACAGCCTGGCAGCATGCACGGAATCAAATAAGAACGTGAAAGCACAGGCCGCAAAACCAGAGATTATCTTACCACGTCCTTTGTTGAAACCACCTGGACTGACCCCCTTCGCTTTACATTTCTTTTATATGAAAATTCGGTATATATGAATGAAGAGCTTATGACAAAGCAGAAGGTGCATTATCTTACATAACCTCTGTTTCTGCCTCGGAATTTCCATCATTGGATACCTCCTCGGCACTTTTTGCTGCTATAATGTAAGCGTCACAGCGTGATAAGCTCAACGAATTTGATGGCATTTTTTCCAGTACTTAGTCACGTCTCCGCTGTCTGGTTTTTACAAAAATAACAAAGAGATATACTTGGAACAAAAAGTAGTACTTTGATTTTCACAAGTTCAGTAGTACTACTTATTGTTCCGCCTGTAGTATATGGTACACCGAAGTACTTCAGCTTCTTTAAAATACCTGTTCTCTTAAAACTTTTTGTGCTGTACTATACTTTTTTTTCTCAGTTCAATATCATTTTTTAAACTGCAGCTTACTTATCATGTCTTCTGTCACTTCTCATCATGTACTTCCTGTAAGTACCGTGTCACATCCGATTTGTATGCACGTATTGTATTATCCTCACGGTACTGCTTTTATATAGGAAATCACCCATTCTCAAGCCAAGGAGATTGAACAATCCCTATGGGATCTACCTAATTTCATAGGAAATGTTGATTTTGAATTTCTTAGGCGTACTGGAACAAAATACGCAGGTTATGTTGTAAAACCGAAACAACCCTTTAGCGAAATTGTACTTGGACTTTTTGAGATAGGAGGTGCACTGGCTGCTACTGGAAATTGGGCGCCAGGTTATGGAGAAGAAGAAGCCAGTCACCCACTTCTTAGTGCCAATAACGTCTCGGAACAATCTGCCCCGGGTAAGGCCCAGACCGTCTTATCCCTGCGTGCCATAGGCGATTTGAATGATGAAGACAACAGCATTGGCATCAGGGCCATGAAATCCATCATCAGACTGGACGACCAATTGATCACTACCATTGTCGAAGATGCAAGACGGGTAAGGGAAAAAGACGAATCTAATCCACCCATCGCAAACATGCCCAAAAATTTGTCCAAGGTGTTTGAAGAAGAAGCCGACGTTGAAGAATACGAGAAGTTTCACAGGCGTATCAAAGGTGATCGCCTTTCTATGATCTTGAAGAAACCTAACAGCTATGACTGGGTAAGGCACAAACCTTTCTTTGCTAAAAAATTCAATTTCATGATCTAAAAAAATATTATCTACGTCAGGGAAAGTATAAGAAACCCAATGATTCCTACACGCAGGACTTTTTCATGCCAGAGACTCCAAAAGAAAACATTGATACTTATCTTGAAGGGTTAAAAAGTGCTGAACGAAAACCTACATCAAAGACACCGTTCGTTGCCACAGTCCTTGATCAATTTAAAAATAAAGTTCGTCGCCCATTGACAGTGGTATCATTCAAATCGGAAGACAAAGAGGATCTGAAAATAAATGATTCTTTTCTTCATGATGTTGGCGTCTCTGTAAGTTTGTCTTTACTTCCTGATTAAACAAAGAGATTGCTTATCTTTACCATGCTGTAGGGAGGAACACTTGCCATACTGACACTTCCTATGGACGAAAGAAACCGCATCGAAGCAAACTTGGACACTGCTTTTGTGAATCTTAAGATTCCATTTCCCAGTCAAGTGGAAATCATCGCCAAGCTTAAAAGTATGGGCACTACATCATTATCTGCTGGATCGGCGCCCTCTTACATGGACAAAATTAACAGTATCATTAAGCGTAAACGCGAAGGTGACGATGAAGAAGGAAAAGAAGACTACGAATAGATTCTTTTATACATTAAATTTTTATATTCCATCACAATATGTCAAACTAAAATACTAAATTTTGCACTGCATCGCTTATCACATTCTCTTTGGCTTCTCTCTTAAAGTATACCATAATCAACGAACCTAAAAATATGACGCCCAAAATGGCAGTGCTTGTAAAAAGAAACGAAATTTCGGGAAGCAGCTTGAAGTATTCGTCTATGAAATCATATTCTCCCACATCGCCGCAGTAAGGACTTTTAAATTGTGTGTTGATGATAATGATCACTGTTAAGCATGCAAAGAATCCTACTGCCGAAAGAAGAAAGTAAAAAAATTTACTCCAAGACCAATCTGCGTTATTCCAAAAATCACCTGGGGAAATCAGTACCAATAAAAATACGAGAAAAGAACACGACAGTGCCAAAAAATACAAGACTTGATTCGCCATCAAGAATTCACAGCATCCGGTTTCCCCTATGTTCCTGGTTTTCATATCGCTTGTACATAAAGAATTGTCTCCATCAAAAAAACCGATAGTGCTTTTTTGTTCTTCCAATCCTATGATTTGCCCTTCTGTTACGAACAAGTTATACCTTTGAGTGATTTCGGGTAAATACGGGCTACCAATGAATTTATACCCAATTTCATATAGCATAAATTCATGATGAAGTCCAACACCGAGAAGGATACAGGGCAATGCCGTTACAAATACTGCAAGAAGTTTACGGTTCCACATTTAGAGAGGAATGTACTTGAAAGATTTATAGTAATCTATTAAACAGATGCTTCAAATACTTAAAACATGTCAAGGATAAATAAAATTAAAGACTACGTTATGCGTGGAGGTAGACGACGGCATGGAGGTAGTATAGAGGAAGATGAAACGACGGTGATGATAGACGGCGGTACCGAGGAAAGACAACCAAAAGAAAAAAAATGGAGATACCTTCCTCTGGGGAAGTGGGAACCGGTGTTAAACGGCGAAAGAGATTTGAAAGATGTGTTTGCTGTTTTTCCAGGTGGCATTTTCTTAAAATTGGCGTCAAATGCTAACAATTTTCATGTGGAGCTTATTCTGGATGCACCCCCTTTCGAAAAGCCCTTTTCAGTTGTCGTACCGCCTTGTGGTGCTGTATATGATCTTTCTCTTTTGAAAGCCCCGCCAAAGAACGGCCCAAGATCCGAAGAGTGGTGTACCATGTTTGGTGTGATTACACGTGCAAATCTTGCAGGTGGTATAGTGGAGAGGAGGCAGGATGGCACTTTGGTGGTCTATCGAACATTTCGAAGGAAACCAAACATGTTGACGCCTTTTGGACTGTACTTTTCAAACGATCCACTTCGGGTCAGCGAGACTGCCCTTATGGTCATCACAAGCGAAGATTTCGAAAATATATTAAGGGACAGTTGTGGTGCCGATGCATCTTCGATACGCATCATGGCCAAACCCCTGTTAGACAAAGATAAGCACAGGGCTGACGAGGAAGGTACACTGCCTTTGCATGTACAATTAAGTCACCCTGTCGTACTTACCGTGCCACCACCCCCTACTGACAACTCCCAATTGAATACAAACGCTGAATCACTACTGTAAAAGGCTTTCTTCATGTTAGTATAAACCCTCAGATATTAATAGTAATTATAGATGATTTTATCGTAAAAATTTAAACACAGCTTGCTGAATTCAAAAAATGGGTGAAACATCCGATGATATTTTTGACGATATTGTTTTTGGAAACAAAAAAAGGCCCCCCAAAGAAAACCAGAAAAGCATACTGGATTTTTTGTTTGAAGATGATGAATCAGAAAAAAAGAAGGACGGTGATATCCTTCAGTCTAGAAAAAGGTCGTTTCCATTCCAGTTATCCAGTTCGTCAGAAGATTCAAGTGAAAAGTCCGACACAACAGTGGAAGAAGTCACCTCTTCCTCCTCTTCAAGTTCTGAATCTGACACAGAATCAGAAGAAGATACCAAATTGTTTCCGTTCAGACTATCAAGTACAGATTCAGATCAATCAGAAACAGATTCTGCAGAAAAGCGAAAAAGTATAAAGAAGAGACGATACTTTAAATCTTTGCGAAAAGACTATCCATTCTTGAATTTTGACAAACCAAATGAATTTTCATAAATTAAATTTTATATATAATTACGGTTTAAAATGAGATAGTTAATAAGATATTGATAGCAATGGACCCCATTACCTACCTTCCGCCTGACTTATGGCTGATCATCATAGAGAAGCTTGCAATGGGGTACGCTGATAAAAATTTGAAGAACTTGACAAAATCCGGCATGTCGCCTAATTTCTGTAATATGCGACTGGTGTGTCGTCTTTTTCGAAACCTTAGTATGAAAATCACTTGGGGGGTTGTTTTGACAAAGACAAAAATGTTTACTGAAAAGATGACATTCTTCAGTAAAATTTACGGGAATCACTGCACTACCAAATTGCCTCCATTTGGATTTCCAAAATGCAAGTTTGTGTATTTTGCAAAAAATAGGCGAGATTTGATGGCCATCAAGAATTACAGTCATATTTTTTTTAAAGTTTATTATCAACCGAGTTTTTCCTACCACACGACAATATACAACGACCTATTATCTCTCAATGATAAACAAACTTTCTTTTATATTAAAACCTTAAATTTTATGTCCCATGAACACATCGCGGGTGATAATCAAGCCAATCTGCAAATGATAAACATGGGATTTAGGGAATTTTGTAAATTATCCGTAGGTGTAGTAGCAATGCTGTTAAATGAACGCCAGCTTATGTTAAAACAACCCCAATCTCTTAATGAATATAACGGACTTTCAGTAGGAGCCTATGTTCCGAAATGTAAGTATTTGTTGATTACAGCGGGTCCCAAGTCTATTGACGATGGTACACACCGCTGCTTTGTAGACAAATTCAATCTTGTTGAGAGGGTGGAAGGACAACCCGGTGACTTTCTTAATTACGTTCACGTACACAACATTCGTACAATTATATTACAATACATCACCATTGTGAACTTTGATGCCTTTTTACACATGTTTCCTAATGTGGAACTTGTTACGTTAGGAATACACGTCGGTAAAAAACCTCTTTTCGTGAAATATTTGGAATCTCGAAATATAAAGGTAATCATTCATAAAATTAATAAATAAATTACCAAACTTAATATTTTACAAAGTACAGGTACAGTGAAGTATACTAACCTTAAAACCAGAACTGTACTTTTTCTTGATTAAAAGTGTATATATCCCCGCATTTCTATACAGTACAATCATTTTTTAAATAACAGCAAAGTACAAAAGCCAAAGTATCACCATGCCAAACGCTGACGAGATTGGACTTTATGATCATGATGAGGATGATGATGGTGAGGATATGGATATGGACCTTATGGAGGATACCAGCGATGAAGATGAAGATGAAGATGAGGATGAAATGTCTGAGGATGACAATGTAGAGACTGAAATTCTTAATATGGGAAGCACTGTGCCTGATAGTGATGACGAATCGATAGATTTGACGCCGATTAAGAAAGTAAGCGAACCCAAGCCAAAGCCCTCAAAGCCAAGCAAGGCAGCGGTGAAAGTGGTCAAGGCGTCCAAGCCGATAAAGTCCAAGTCCGTTGAAAAAAAGGCCGTGCCTGAAAAGAAGAAGGCCGCCGTTGCTGTGGAGAAACCAAAGACATTTACGAATAAACCCCGATCTGTATTTGTCTCTCAACCCAAGGCGATCAAATCGACATCGGATAAGAAGGTCGACGTGTCTACTTTTACCAGGGCTGTAATGAACAGGCCTTCCGCAAAGGATGGCAAGTCACCAAAAGGTTTTGTCTTACCTCAGCCGAACACCATAGAGGCACGGGTGAATACCAATCGTAAAATGACAAATGTGGTCAGTCCCTTAAACAGTACTGTATCATAACTTTTGTATGTCATTGTCTAATATCATTTTTAGCCTGTATCTCAGCAGATATCGAAACTGATTTCAAAGGGGACACTAACCCGCGATAATTGTGTCAAAATTATTACTTTCAAAGACGAAGAAGGTAATTCAGAAACCCCGGCTACATTTGAATATCACTTTGGTGTTTGGACGTACGACGGCTTGTTTCAGACCATCAATGTCGCACAGGAAAAGCTTCTTAATTCTGCAGACTTTAAAAACAGAAACTTGAAAGGCCCCCATCAAACCCCGGTGAAATGGATTCGGGACAAGAAGAACATGGTTGATCCCAAAAGCTATCACGTGATAAAATATAAGGAGAAGGCCTATAATGTACCTATGCCCATTTGTTCGTCCAAGTATTTTGTTTCTATCACGGCTGAAAACGTTCGTGCTAAGAAGAAACAGGCAAATAATAAAAGTCGACAGGTTGCAATGAAAGACGTTGAAGAGACCCCACCACTTGAAAAAAATAAACAGCCAGTAGCAGATAAGCCTATTAGCAAAAAAAGGAAGGTAGTTGAGGAGACGCCAACTGTTACGAAGAAAGTACCTCAACCAGCCGCAAAAAGTATCCCAACCCCAATCACTGAGACCAGCCCCACTCCCAATGTCTTTCAACAATTTTTCAGCAAAATATCGAAACAGATGGTGCCTTCCAGGGAGACTGCGGGCAATGACGAATATACGTTTGTTTTGGACGTAGACAATAATAATAAGAAGAAGCGACTGGTGACAGTTAAATCTACCCTTATTGACCATCTTTAAAATACTTGTTAAGCACGATTGCTTCACTGTTTTTTTCAAAACATGAATGAAAGAGAAACAGACGATCTTACGGTGGAACAAGATCTTTGGTGGACGGCAATGGTGATCCTTATGACCACAGGAGGTCACCCCAATGATTACAAGACTAAAATTAAGAGAAAAGATAAAACAAATAAAAAGAAATCATCCAGATAGAATTTTATAGTTTAATCTTGTATTAAAATCTTAATTATTACTTGTATTTGACCTTGCCGTGCTGTATTCCGAGATATTCACAAACCTCTATTAACAAAAGTCTCTCTCTTGGTTCCGTTCTACGCCATAGTCTATACACAGCATGTTCACACGATTCTGCTGCGTTCATGAATCCAATGACCCAAAGGCACAATGAGGCTGTCAGCATCATTATACCCACGACAAAAAACCAGGCAGCGGCAAGACCCAGCGAATCGTGCTGCATACAACTTCCGTTTGGAAATGTATGCGAATCGGTGAATACGTCTTTTATCCTGGGATCCTGTAGACGATCGAAGTGCTGTATCCATTGATAACAGGTGAAATGCGTTCCGTTGATATTCTCATCTTGTATGCTTTTTCCTGATCCGTAACAGCACCACGCCCTGTGCATCGGTTGCAGTACTTCAACAGCAAGAAAGACGGCAACAAATCCCCCTTGCATGGTTTGATATCAGTACAAAACTTGCAACAGAATTTAAAAACAGCACGATGACTTACATATATTACATAAGATCCTAAGGATACCCCGGACTTCTGAATACCCTATGAAATCTTGTGCAGACAATATCATACCAAATATGGGATCGATAGAGATAAGCCTGTACAGTCCTGTGTGTGCCCAATGTACGTGATAGTGAAGCGGAAGAGGCTTGTGTCTTAAGATGAGACCCTTTAGTTTTCCTTTCAGTGCTTTATCCATGTAAGCCTTGGGAACACCCATCATATCCAGGATCAGGGCTACGTTTACTGTCACCCCTGGTCCATCCGAGGTAATTAGCTTACGGTCTATTGTATCTTGAACCACCTTTTGGATCCTGGCAATAATATCAAAGTCTATAAGAAGAATATTGATTATCTGTGCGGTGATAGAAACACCTATGAGAAGGTAAGACCAAAAGACAAGGTCCTTATGATCATCAGAAAGACCATCGGCATCACATTCAAAGAACCCCTTTGGACTATGAAGATTAGGATTGTCGCAGTGCCCCCCATGTTCGTCACCCGTCAGGAAATCTTTTCCATAACAGCATGCCTTCTTGTATGCCGGCTGAAGAATTCCTTGTCCTATGGCCAACATGGTAAAGGCCGTGAAATTTAATAGCCAACGAAAAGATGCAACAAATACCAGGCCGCGTAAGAAAGATGTAATTGGTATGAAGAATCCAAATATCGGATGCAACTCCAAAAAAAGTACCATACGTGGACATGCCCAGGCGGGATGAAGATGATGGCGATGAAAAGGACCAAATTCGGTGAACACCCTTTGAAAATACCACTGAAAATTAGATATTGACTGACAAGTATCACAGAGATAAAACTAAATCTTACCAGTAAAAGAAAATAAAAAGAAGAAGACAAGTAAACGACATGAATATTCCAATTGCACCACTGCGGGTCAGGCCCGACGATTGAGGCACGTGCCTCTCTAAAAGGGCGAAGGCACCTATTAAAAGGAATGGTCTGTCCACATAATAAGATAGGTAAGCTTGGGTGAAAGGGCATGAAAAGAAATAAGCAGTGTTACATTGTCGTTATCACGCAGACTGCAGCACAGGCTGTTGCGATGATTCTATCTCTGGCGTGGATTTTTCCTGCTTCGGAGAATCCTTTATTGATAATGGTGGCGAAGGAATTACTGGCATCTCCGCCTCCTGGTCCTTGGATGGGGGCGGCACTGGCTCTGTGTGTTCTGCGTATAATTCCAGTTCTTGTTCCAATAGTTTCTCCTGTGACATATCGGGACCTGATGATGGTCCCCCGTTTGATGAGTTGCCCTGCATTGTTGTTTGTGGAAGACTCCCTACAAATACAAAATTATTCACACTGATTAAAAGATCGGATCATCAAATAAAGGTCACCTACATGTTTGTGCCAAGGCGTTGTCTATTTCTTGAAATGTCTCCTGCTGTTCTCTTATTGCATCCTGTAGGTCAAGTACATCGTCGATGTTAATATTTTCCTGTTCGTCACGTGACGTGTTATAATGACGGGTGATACTTTGTAGTGTTCCAGTAGTTTGGGATATAGAAGCTATGTTGATAAAATTCATCTCTACTTCATCCAGGCGATCCATTTGCTGCTTCATCTGACGAAGTTGAAGTGCCAACGGTCGAAGGGATTCCACACTTTTCTTCTTCTTCATCTCTTGGGCCTTCATCAATACTTCCCCATGCTGTTTAGCTAGAACCTGCTTCCTCATGCGACATACCCGGATCTTAAGCAAAAAGGAAGGGTTGGTCGATTGATTACCATACTTTGAAAACAACACAGGTGAACTTACCATACTTTCGGCCTTCACAAAGTCCTCCTAACGAAAAAAAAGAAAAGGGTCAGGTGACTAACAACCACATTCAAATTGGCACCGCTTCATACCTCGGTATACTGATGCCCCTGGCTGCATGCCAGTAGATTTATGTTTCCCATTTTAAGTTCGTCTTATTGTAATGTATATAAACAACGCTTTCAACATTTGCATAAATATGATCACTTTGCTTGCCGACAATAGAGACTGGGGCTATACAGGTGCAATACTGGTCATCGGAATCCTCACAGCATCCGTGTACGTATACTTACCAAATATTCACCATCGATATGCACTTGCCTAATTCCCCCTTATTTCAGGGCTTCCAACGTACAAAGTCTCGGAATATACTTCACCAATTGGACTTTAATTATACAGCTTGCAGCCTACATATCATTCATAAAGGATCCAAACACAAACAGGTGGTTAAATGATCTGTCTACCGTGCTGATATGGACAGTTGCCATCGGCTTTACCGTAGTCACCATCGTAAGCAATACCCTCAGGACAGATATGTATGAACTTTACGGAGTGCTGGGCTTCTGGACAGGAAACATCATCATACATTACCTGCCCCTCCTATTCAACTACATGGTAAGGACCTACCCCAGGTGATCATAATAACACCCTCCTTTCTCATCTTTTATCTCCCATAGACCTTTCAACACGAAAGCAAAAGCAGCCCAATACAAATCCAGAAATCCTATAGCGATAAGCACATCGTTTCTGTCCTTGTGCTGGCAGTATCGATCATCATCATATACGCATCAAGCCATTCTACTAAAAGGGTTTATCACAATGACATGGACGAATTCAACGGGTCCTTTTGGATGGGACTGCTTATTTGCACTGTGGTGCTTTTCATCGTCTTTTTTAGAAATATAAAAGTACTTAGTCCCGACGCAAGATCAGAATTAACAACTAAACTTATTTACTAAAGAATAAATAATGACATCCTCCTCACCACAAAAGTCTGAACGCAAGAAACCAAAATGGTCCAGCAAGACATTGTACAACCGTAGAAGAAACGCCATCCTCAAAAAAAGCACGTCCAGGATCGTCGTAAAACCATGTAGAATGAGAAACTTTACCAGACAGTAAGTCATCCGTCGTTCCAATTTCATTACCACCTATTCATCTCTCTCCATATAGGCAAACTATAAAACTTCTTAAGGCTACCGGTGACGAAAAAAATAAAGACATTTACACCCAGGACTTTGGCAAGGTCACCAGATGCGGTGCCAAGGCCACCCTTCTCTTGGCACACATCCTCGAAAAACATATCGGAAACACCATGACAAAGTTAAAAAATAATGCTGAACATGCTGGTCGTAAAACAGTCAAAGTCAGAGACTTGAAATTACTTTAATATATAAGTGTTAAAATTTTAATGTATTAAAGCAGGCATACCATCATGATGTTTCTCCTGTTTGCTTTGGCTACAGGTTCATGCAACCCTGTCATGACAGATGTTACCATTCAAACTAATGTAGATAACTGGATTCAATATGAAAGTTTAGTAACAACTTTGTATTGTCACATATCAACATGGGACGTGTCACAGGTTACAGACATGCATGAACTATTTAAGGATAAAGATACGTTTAACGACGATATAGGCTCATGGAACACTTCATCTGTTACAAATATGAACAGTATGTTTTATGGGGCAGTTGATTTTAACCAAGACATAGGCGGATGGGATGTCTCATCTGTTACAGATATGAGTTATATGTTTGACTATGCAAGAATTTTCAACGGTGACATATCAAAATGGAATGTCTCATCTGTTACAGACATGCGTTATATGTTTCACTTTGCAGTAAAATTTAACGCTGACATATCAGAATGGGATGTGCAATCTGTTAAAGATATGAGTCATATGTTTAGTTTCACAGATGAATTTATTAGTGACATATCAAATTGGAATGTCTCATCTGTTACAAATATGGAATACATGTTTCACGAACCAGCAGCATTTTTTAATGTTGACATATCGGAATGGGATGTTTCGTCAGTTACAGATATGAGTCATATGTTTTATAATGCAAGAGATTTTAACGTTGACTTATCGGAATGGAATGTCTCATCTGTTACAGACACGAGTTATATGTTTAAGTATGCAAGGATTTTCAACGGTGACATATCAAAATGGAATGTCTCATCTATTACAGATATGAGTCATATGTTTAACTCTGCAACTTATTTCAATGGTGACATATCGGAATGGGATGTGCAATCTGTTACAGACATGAGTTATATGTTTGACTTTGCTTTAAGTTTTAACGGTGACATATCAAAATGGAATGTCTCATCTGTTACAGATATGAGTCATATGTTTGACACTGCATCTAATTTCAATAGTGACATATCGGAATGGGATGTCTCATCTGTTACAGATATGAGTAATATGTTTCGCTCAACAGATGAATTTAATAGTGACATATCGGAATGGAATGTCTCATCTGTTACAGATATGAATGCTATGTTTTATTCTGCATCTAAATTTAATAGTGACTTGTCGGAATGGAATGTCTCATCTGTTACAAATATGGAAGACATGTTTTTTTCTGCATCTAAATTTAATAGTGACTTGTCGGAATGGGATGTCTCATCTGTTACATATATGGAAGACATGTTTGGCTTCGCAGATGAATTTAACAGTGACTTATCGGAATGGAATGTCTCATCTGTTATAGATATGAGTTCTATGTTTTACGCTGCATCTAATTTTAACAGTGACTTATCGGAATGGGATGTTTCATCTGTTACAGATATGATTTCTATGTTTACCTTAGCAGAAGACTTCAATCAAGACATCTCAATGTGGAATTTACATCCTGCTGTTTCTGTTACTCATATTTTTACGTCTTCGGGCTTAGATTGTGCCACGATTAAGACCATAAAACAAGAATGGAATAAAGATTACGCAAACATCGGGAAACCCGAATGTGCAGCCTCTCCCACGATTTCACCCACGACATCTCCCACTTCTTCACCCACGATTTCACCTACCACTTCTTCTCCCACGACTTCCCCTACTTCCTCTCCCACAATTTCACCAACGACTTCCCCCACTTCTTCTCCTACAATTTCACCAACGACTTCCCCCACTTCTTCTCCCACATTTTCACCCACGACTTCCCCCACTTCTTCTCCTACAATTTCACCTACCACGATTTTGCAAAAGATTGCATTTCAAGAGAAAGAAGACACGTCCCAGATTCTTGAGCTAACAGGACTTTTTTTCGGTTGTCTTTTTGTTCTCATCATCCTTATCATGGCCCTGGCCCTAGTCTACAGGGGGGGCTTCAAAAAGACAGAGCTTGACATTTCGAAGATTTTCAAACAGTTTGAAAAGGAAGAGAAAAAGGAACTGGAAAAAATAAATGGCAAAGCTTATGGCCCTAAAATTTATTATTAATATATTAAAGTATCTATATTATAAGACACCTCAATCTTTTCTGTTTTCCTTCTGTATATGAAAAATACACTGCCAAAAATCACCATGGCTGCACTTATTCCTATAATGGAATAAAGTATCGCTGGATCCATATCGTCATTTTCACCACCTAAGCACCGCGTTCTTGTCTCATCAGAACGAACCCCGCCGCCACACTTGGTGCATCCTCTTGAATTCTCCTCAGTACTGTAACGATCGACTGCACAAAGTTTGCATACCCGGTCTTCAGTCG
>MDSZ01039876.1_pt1 | contig 20774 bp, 20 predicted proteins | sample 811201 | NCBI WGS metagenome assembly MDSZ01 (sample SAMN05326647, study PRJNA326480) | marine metagenome | isolation source: seawater | place: Indian Ocean: North | collected 2010 | reverse complement strand
TAAACAGCGTTTATTAAATCAATTAACTTATGATGGTATAGATTCTCATAAAGAAAAACTTAGAGATAATACAGATACAGATACAGATAAACTTGCACCTTTTTCAGAAGATGATATAAAAGAGATTGCATTAAATTATTATAAACATAAATTATACAATCTTAAACGACAACAATCTGAGGTATGGGAAAATAGTACTAAGATAAAAATATGTTATAATAGAGACGGTATTAAAAAAAATACATGCGGGAATGAACAATGTACTGCAGACAATTGTAAAAGTAATGGAGGACAACTTATTGAAAAATCATGGGCGAATGAATATCCATCTGTTCAACAATGGTGCGGTGGTAGTTCAATAGTTGATAAAGAATCTGGAATATTTACAGATGGAACGTGCAAATGTCATTCGAAGGCAAAAGTTGGTAATACAAGGCCAAGTATAAATTTTAGTGGAGATGATTGTAGAAAAAAAGAAACGAATTATAGTTTGAATGACTGGCGAAATCTTAATGAAAATAACGAAAAATGGTTTAGTCTTGAATTAAAACAAAGATGTTTGCGAGATGGTGGTCTTAAAAATTCAAACTCAAACTGTTGTGGTATTATGACTGAATTGGCAGGTGGTTCTTCAAACTCGCGATTAGTAATATTAGAAGGAGAAAATGCAACTACTATTAATGATAATAGTACATTAAAAGATACTAATAATGATAAAATTTTAATTGCAAAAGTAACCAATTCCGAGCCTAAAAATAGCGGATATTCAGAATCTGACTTTTCTAATTCTAGTTCTGAAGAAAAAGAGTACTATAGAGAAAACGATACGCCGCGGAAATTTTTAAAAATTCGTGTAGAACCAGGACATGAAGAATTAAGCGTTGGTCAAAAAGTAAAAGTTGACGGTAATGAATATAACATTGGTAATATTGTACGTATTGCTGAAGGAGATGGCGAGGAAATGAAAAAAGGTACATATATTCCATATAATTGGACATATTCTAAAAATAGTGACATAAGTGGTAATCCTCAAAAGTGTATAAAAGGGGAGTTCGATGTGTCAGGAAATGAAATTAAAAAAGGAGGTAATTATCCATTATACCAAGATGTTACTTTTAATGATCCTGATGGAAATGAAATAACAAGTTATCTTATAGATTATCCAACTAGTTTTGATGCTGCAGAAAACAACTGCACAGGAGATAATAAATATTATAGTAACGGAAAATGTTATCATTATGATACATATTACGAATATAGTAAACAAAATGGTATAAAATTAGATAATTCTTACCCAAAAAGCAGTATTACTATTGATAATACAAAAAAAGACCAATCATTATGTTTAGCACATCCTTTGCAAATGCTTAAATATAACCAGACTGAGGAAGTATGGAAACCTAGACAATTTAGAAAAACAAATTTACCTCAAGAATACAGATATAATCCTAAATGTGAATGTGGTACAACTAATCCTCTGTATACTGGACAGCCTGGTGCTATGATTTTTAATGATTCAAATATGCCGGATAATGGATTACCAGCGTGTACTAGTTGTGATCGTGGGGAAAATACAATGTCAGACTGTTTAGATAAAGGTGGTGAACCTAGATTAAAAGGAGAAGGTTGTAAATTAAACGGTGCAGAAGGTCATTTAATGTGGGTAGGTGATGAATTTGTACCTGGGCAATGTCTTATAAATGATAAACAGATATGTGGATGGGGATCAAAGAATATCGATCCTGAGAACGGTAATAATTATTTTTACAGAGCCGATCCTGAAACAAATCCGGGTGCAAATTTTGAATGTCAATGTGATGAATCAAAAAATTGGGATACTGATAATAACGAATGTAATTTATGTAAATTTGATTACATGGTTACAGAAAATAAATCTTATTGTATTCCCCAAAATACTAATTATGTTAAATTGACTAGTAATACTGATTGCTTGTCAAGAGATGCATTAGATGTTGATGATAATTGTTCAAGTTTTTTCTGTACGACAGGTTTTGGGTTTGTACATAATGATTTGAATGGTAGTAATATAGATAAAAAATTAAATGCTATTAATAATGAAAAATATGAAATGTTGGGAGAAGATAACAGTAATTTACAAGAAAACATTGATTTAACATTTAGAGCAGGTGTTCCATCATTAATTGTTAATTTATCAGAAACTAATACAATGGAAATGTCAAAAGATGGTGACAGTTATATATTAAACTTTAGCAATTATGAAAAAGTAAAAAAATTACATGGTTTTGAAATTGGAAATAATGATCTTACTTATAAAGCACAATATACTGTTTCAGAAGGTCAAAGTCCTCTTAATAGTCAAATTATTATAAGAAATAAATATAAGACGGCTACTGGATATGCGATTCATATAGATATTTTATCTCAAGATGATTCATCTTTGGCTAAAATGTTAGACAATAAAGATAATGAGACATTTACAACAGGTAAATTAACATTTGGAGATCCGATTGAAAACAATGCATCTAATTGTTTTACATATAATGTTTGTAGATCAAAATGTCAGAGTAATGAAGATTGTGGACCAGGTATTCAATGTGATATGGGTGCTGGTGACGATCCTAATTACGGTTTATGTGAAATAGGTTATGATGTAAAAGAATGTTCTTCGAATATTGACTGTAATGTTGCCGGAAATGATACAGAATTTTTATGCACACCTCAATCAAGTTCATGCAGATACTATAAGAAAGATGATGACACAAACGGTGGAGTAACTACATATATAAATTGGACAGAACGTATTAGTGATAATAAAAAACTTGCTGTTAGAGAAGCAGGAGAAGAAGGTATTATACTTGGAGATATTATTAATACATATGAAAGTGGTAATTACAAATTTAAAGATTGTGTTAAAAAATGCATAGAAGAAGAAGAATGTGTCGGCATTTCAATAAAAGATGATAATGGAACATTCATAAGAACAGAAGACAATACAGACGAGTCTGGTAAGATAATAGAAGAAAAAGTAAGAAAAATAGATTTTAATAAACAGATTAACAGTTTTAATACTCATAAACAAGTTAGCAATTTAACAATGGAACATTCGAGTTTAATATGCGGTGGTAGAGGAACACCTGATGACAACAATGGTGAATGTAAGTGCGCTTCGGGCTTTAAAAACGGAGATAATGGAATTTGCGAAATATCTACACGCGAACAATGGAATTTCAAAAAAACATATAGTAATGATAGACCATCAACTGTAACGAATCATGGAAATGAAAAACCATTACCGCAAATTCCGGGAATGAATGAAGATGGTGTATGCGACAATAACACAAATTATTGTATGAAACCCGTGATTGATGGTAGTGGTATATTAACAAAATATACTATAGAACAAAAAGATCAATCTGGCTGTTTATCTGGCAATAATACTTGGCAAGTTGAATATTGTATTAAAAAGAATGGAGATATACTTGAAAGTCAGCCTGGACTATGCACCAAAGATGACGGAAATATTAAAATAGAAAAAGGTAATGGAATATGTATTGGCGCTGATGGTACAGTAAAAGGTATATCTCAATCGGTTAGTGGTCTTACCTTACCCAATTCATCAACAGTAGGAATGACTAGATATGAATGTGAAAAAGAAAATAATGTATTTGAAAATTGTACTACTCTTAATCAACAAATAACAGACCAATTAGAAAGTAGTAATAAGAGAGTTTGTTGTAAATACGGAACTTATAATATGTATAATCAAGATTTTTGTAACATACCTGCTGGTATAGTACCTGGTAGGCGAGATGGTGAAATAAAAAGAGGGGAAGTATATTGTGAATATAATGATCAATGTATTGTTACAGATAATGGAGATACAATAACAAATAATACATTACAAAATAATAAGTCTAGATGTATTGATAATATTTGTAAATTAGATCCAGGTACTGCCTGTAATTCAAAACTACTAAATTCTACCGATAGTATTGATAAAGTATGTCAAAATTCAACATGTGGATGTGATACTAATAATCCATACTGTGGACTAAATAACAGTCAAGGACAATGTAGTAAATGTCCACCGGGAACTGGCGGAGATAATTGCGACATGTGTCCTGTAGGTCCTGATGGAAGAATATGCAGTGGCGAAGGCGAATGTAAAGCAGATCAATCCAAACCTTATTGTGAATGCAATAGTGATAAAGTAGGTGACCGATGTCATTTAGGAATTCCAGAGGCTAACAAATATACATTATCTGGTAAATTAATAAGCGGGTCAGAAGGAGGACCATGCAATAAATTACTAGATGATAATAATCAACCTATGTCAACATTACAATTACGAGATGAAATAGAAAATATGGGTTTTATTGGTCCTCAAAGGGCTGATTTAACAGATGAACAAAGAAAGAAAATAGATGCATATAACAGTAGTCAATTTACAGATGCTGAAACAACTGCGGATGGTCCAGTATGCGTGTGTGCTGAAGAAAAAACTATTGGAGTTGCATGTAATAAATGTAAAAAACTTGATTGGCATTATGAAAAAGAAAAATGGAATTCAGGACAGAATAATGAGGATGGTACACCTATTACTGTTAAATACTGCTCTCAATACAATGATGATGAAGAAAAATGTAATGATGAACCATATTGTGATTGGGATCATCGTTCAGGAGTAGAAGATAAATGTTATCTTGCTAAATGTGGAAAATATGATTATAAACCAGGCAAAGACGTTAATACAGTTGAAGAATCTGAAATGTTATGTAATGCGGCAGAATTATGTTTATGGAATAGTTCAACAAATAAATGTCAAGAAAAAACATGCGGTCAACTTATTGAAAGTGTTTATGATACAGATTGCGAAGCAATTACAGAAGGTATATGCGTTAAAAAATACGGAGGACGTGGAAACCCAAGAAAGGTAGTCGATATGGAACAATCTGCATGTGTATCATCCGATGGTCATGTATGGATTCCACATGAAGATGCATGTACTTTAAAACAAGAAGGCCAAATGTCTAGAACAGATCAAGAATGCAACATATATAAAGATGAAGACGCATGTCATAATATGGACCCGAAGATCTCGGGCACCCTGTCCGGTGCATGTATATGGGAAAATGGTACATGTAATGCTGTAAAACATACAAGAAATAGTTGTAAATTTAAAAATAATAGATGCATGACAAAAACTGTTGAAGAGAAAGGTTTAACAGAAGAAGAGGTTGAAATCTCCAAAAATGTATGTGAAACAGGAGATCCAACAGGAAAACACCGTATAATAGATGAAATATGTAGTTTTACAGGAGGTAGATGCTTAAATTCATTAGGAACTGATGTTCAATTAAAAGTTGGACCTGAATTAAAAAAAGTTACAACAAAGGAATTATGTCTTAAAAAGAATGAAGTCATAGATGGTGGAAAATGTTTTAACGCACCTGGTGGAGTTAGGGGAACGTTGAGCGACTCTCCACTATCTAAGTGTGGTATACACAATAATTCATGGATACCTTATAAATGCGAAGATAACAAATTATCTATTGAAAAAAATTGCGAAAGTGGACAATGCAGATGTGATAATGGAAGACCCGACCCAAATCGTGTATGCGGTTCTATTGATAAAGAAGAACGTCCATGGGGATGGAATAAATGTCGAGATCCTACTAGTGATAGCGTGCACGATCGGACTGGAGGTAAATGTAGTAATACTCCTGAATGGAATGAACTCGGTAGTATAGATGGTAAAGTAATTTCACCTAGATATGAGATGAAAGAGATTGATAATACACCACGTCAGGATCGTCCAAGCATAAGACCAAGTAACTTTTTCGATGATGGTGTTACTACTCCAAACATTACAGAATTTATTAGTGATAATGGCATTGAACCACATTGGACAAATCATATGGATAAACATACACCTGTTGATCAATTATTATACCATCTTAATTCAGAAACTGTAGGCGCAGCATTGGCAGGAAACAAAAATAATCCCGATAATACTTATGTTATGAGAACACCTTACGGATACTATGGAAAATCAAGTGACATTGCAAACAATTATATATTTAACACATATAGTAAAAATATGAATATTGGTGGCAAAATTGAAGACGCACTTAATTGCTCCCATGCCGGATTCCAAGATGGATTTCGAGCGGCGGCGGCGTGTAATAGTGAAATTGCAGAAACAAGAAACGCAATGAATAATAATGATGACGCTAGAAAATGGTGTGATACAGATTATATTGTCGACAAAGATAAGTATGAATGCAAGATCAGAGATGAAAGAAATCCATCCTTTGATCGTCCAGATCATGAATCACGAGTTCTAAGTGTAAATAATATGATTAGAAATTTATCGGTTGATAAAGTTATAATTGGAAGACATAATACAGGCAATGAATGCACCGGTAAATCACAACAACAGTGTACCGGAGTATGTAAATGGGAAAATGGTACATGTAATTTTAAAACAGAACCAATGAGTTCTAGTGATACCGATTTGAATGGAATATGTGTAACTCATAAACAACATGCTAATAAACATGATGTTTTTATACATCCCATTAAGCCATCATCTGCTCATCAGGAGGATGAGGGTACAACTAATGAAGTGAAATTAGGATATGATGGAAAACCTGTATGTTGTAAAGATAATAACTGTTATAGAGGATGTCCATTTGTAGATGGTAAAATGTGTAATAATCATGGTGTATGTGCAATGTCCAAAACAAATCAAGATGACATGTGTATATGTGAAGATGGTTATTATGGAGATGGATGTCAATTCTCACCCGAAAACGTTATAACAGATAAATGGGCATTAAATAAGCATGGAGGTGATGATGATTGGGATCCCGAAGAATACAACAATGCAGCCCGCGCTGATAAATACAAAGGTCATTATTGTATAGCACTAGACACTATAGATGGAAAAACAATTGATGAACGTCTTGGTGTTGATCAAAAAAGAATGATTTCATCTTATAAGAATATAAAACATGAATTAGAAACAAACGGTGATTGGAATGATGAGGCCTGGCATGGCGTGATTAATTTTGGCGGCGTCGACGGCGCCGACGCCCTCGGCGGCGGCGGCAGCGATTCTAACAATTGGATACCCCGGTATTTAAGAAGCGATTCCGATGGCGATAAGGATGAAGATGATGTTCGTCCTGGAGCAGTATTTGAGAGAGTTCCGGTATGGAAAAGTTCGGCTACGAATAACATTCCTACAGTAGATCCCGTCAAGCGCACAGGCGTCACAGATGAGCGCCAGGTTGAAGAGGGGCGAACGTATGAGTTCCCTGACTATTACGTTGAGTTTGTATCACCATTTATTACTCATCGTGACAAAACTAATTCTGGTCCATCAACTAATGTCGGGGGCACTAGAATCGATCTCCCCCCATCAAAACAAAGATGCACCAGATCAGGACAATGTATAAAAGATAACGATATTGACGGATCAGAATTCTGTTATGATGAACCTAAAGTTAATCGTAGTGTATATAAACCCACATATGATGATGAAGGAGAAGTTAAATATAAATTTGTTAAATTTCCTTATAATAAAGATAGTAAAGATGATAAAGATACTGATTTCCCTGAAGGTTCTGTAGGTAGGTATGAAAGACAAGGGGATATAACAGGCGCGTGCAGAGGTGCATTTAATCCAGATGAACGAGCGTATAGATTATTATCAGAAACTGATGACGACGGAAAAATTACTAATTTATATGATCAAGACAGTTGTAATGACGCCACTGCTCCAATTGAAGGATCAATAACATATGATAAATGTGTAAAAGTAGAAAAGGGGGGATGGGAAGGGTCATGTGATGAAGGTTATCATGTTTTAAGAAAAGATTTTTCACCACAAGGTGAAGGTAAAGAAACTAAGACATGGCATGTCTGCACAGAAAATATATGTGATTGTCCAAATACAGATGAAACTACACAAGCCACAACAGGAATGCCTAAGAGTACAATTAATTCTAATGGTGACCTATTAGATGTAGAAGAATGGGAAAATACGCGTGATAACATACAACAACGATTATATTATTCTAATACTAATGGAATTTATAAATCACAAGGTTGTAAATTTCATGGATTAACTAGATGTCATTCTTGTTTGGATGCTGGAGGAGATAACATTACTCTTAAAAATTGGCAAAACGCAAAAAAGGACGGAGACGATAATCTTAATAATAGTAATGCTATATTATCATTTAGAAATAGTGATGGTCAATTATTACCATTGGATCCAGGATTAAAATTCAGACGTGATGGAACTAATATTAAATTTGTTGATGGTCAAACTATAACACAATCAAAAGAAAGTAATGGACTTGGACCTGATAGTTACGGTACTGATAGAATTGTTGAATGTGGTAATGATGGTAGTTTTGAAAGTGAAACTAGTTCGCAAGATAAGGTTAATGACAATGACGGGGATATGGAACTTGGTAGATGGAAAACATGCAAACCAGGAAAATCACCCGATTATAGATATTGGAGTTATAGAAAGAGCGCCGCTGGTGATATAACCAAAACTGATCGTGATGAGTGGGGAATGGCTATACCAGTTGAAGGTGATGGCTGGGTTGAGCCTGACGGAGTAACCATAATTGAAAATAAAAAACTTAGTGGACATGAACAGTCGGGTTTTGGTGTAAACAAAAAAAGTGCAAAAGATGTTAGAGATAGAATTCCTGTAAAAGGAAATACAACTGATGAGTTTACACCAACAAGTTATTTTTGCACACATCCTCAACGTTCATATTGGTCACGTGCACGATACCCGTTTCAGAATGATAATTTACATACTTTCTTTTTGACCGATGGATGTTCTGATAAAAATAATAAAACAAAATGTGACAATGCACCCGCCAACTGTGAATGGATAAATGGTACATGTGTTTTGAAAATCGATGAAGAGAAGTGGAAGGATAACGTCCCTTCATGCAGCGTAACATGGGGCGCTACTGATCTTTCAGATAAAGGTGAAATTCTTATGGAAGGTGAGAAGGATTGTACATCTTAAATTTTATTATAAATATATTAATTATAATAAAATTTGTTTTCTGCATACAGGACATTGATTTGATGTATTCTGTACCCAATGTATTAATGCTTTTCTGTAAAATCTATGTTTACACGGCAATGTAATTACATAAGATTCACCGTTTTTATTTTTACCGGGTCTTAAACGACATTGTAAAATTGGACATATATGATTCTTACCCCATTTACGTTTCCACGTCATTTTTATTACTGTATCTAATTCTTAAAGTTGGAAAAGTCGTTTATCATCAGGTGTTAAATGTTTTTTAAATATTTTATATTTATTGAGATTTACAGCACCTGCTATTTCCTTTATTTTTAATAATATTCCTATAATCATAAATTTTTTATTAGGAGTTTTTGTTCCATATTTTCTTTTAAGTTGTGGAGTTATTTTTTTAGAAAATCCGAAATCTATGATATACCATTTATTTTTCTTTCCTTTATTAACCATAAAATTACCTAAATTAGGATCTCCATGGAATATTCCTATACGATCTAATACATATATAAGATCAACTATCATAGTTTGATCTTCGTCGCTTAATTCTCCCTTATTTTCTTTTAATACTTCAAATAATGTAAAATCTAATTTATCCATAACTGTATACCTAAAATATTCGCTAAAGTAGTGTATTTTAGGTGATATTCCGTATTTGTTAGCCTTTGTTTGAAATTCTATTTCATTTGTAATTGTATTTATAGATTTATTTTTACGATATTGTTTAAGGGCGTAATTAACACCTTTTTTATCTTGTACTAGATATGTAGATGCATCTTTACCTTTAGTTCCTAGTGTTGATATTTTTCTAAAACGTGCTTTTTCATTTTTTTCAAAATTTTCAAATTCTATTAATCGTTGTAATATTTCATCTTTGAGTTTATCTTTGTTATATTTATAAACTTGATTTACATCAAGTTGTTTTGCAATATCACGTAATTTATCTAATTTCATTGAATCTAAATATTTTTTATCCATTTTTTTTTATATATAATATTTTTTATGTTTAATATAATAAATAATGTTAACAAGTCTTGGATTTTTAAATAAAACTGTAAAAGAAAGATATCTTAATTACGAAAGAGGTGTCTATAACATCAAAGATAAAAAAGAAAAGTATGAAGACGTATGCGGTAACGTTGTAAATTTTAACCCAACAATATATAAAGTATCTTCTGCAACTGATGATTTAATGATGATTATGAGTGTATTATTTGTATTTATTGAGATTTTTATTATAATATACTTATTAACTGTTGTATGGGAATCATACTCTGGTATGGAAAGAGTACTTCACTTAGTATTATTATTATTATACCCTGCGCCATATTTATTTTTCTTATTATTTTTATCATCACCTGATGTAAAATCAAGATTATCAAAAAAAATAGGTGGTAATCAATTTAATTTTGCATAATTTATTTATATAATTTGTTTATATAAATAAATGAAATCAATTAATCAATTTATTATATATACAGGTGTATTATCTACTATAATATTTACTAAATATTGTTCATCTGGTAATGTAACAAGCACTAAATCAAATAAAAATGTAGATTTTATTGCTGAAACTTTAAAAAATGAACTAAAAGAAAAATTTACAACAGCATCCGATATAAATAATAATAAAGATTATATTACGAATAGAATGAGTTCTGAGAAATATAAGTCACAATTGTTATCTTTAAGAAATTTTATTATTGGATTATCAGGAGGTTTTTCTTTTTCTCCATTATCTTTTTTATCAAAAAAATCATCTAATGATGCTAAACAAAAGGAATATTTATTTAGACTTTCTATTTCCATATTAGTAATGGGTATTTATCCATTAATATTGCTATTATATACAATATGTAAAGAATCTGGTAAAATTAGATTTTATAATTCAACATATTTTAGAGAATTATTTGAAATACTAATCGGAATAATTGCAGGATACATTATAGGATATTCTATAAATAATTCAAAGAATAAGAATAAGGACTTTTATGAAATAGAATACGATAATAATATACCAATTATATTATTTTCGTCAGTATTTATTATTTTTTCTATATTCTGTTTTAAGTATTTTAAACCTTAATCTAACTCTAATGTTTCTGTAAAACTAATATATTCATCTGCTTCAAATTCTTGTTCTTCTCCCATTATAGTCTCGAATATTAGTTTTTTATAATTCAAATCTTTAGGTTTGATATTGTCAAGTGTCTTGATATTCTGAAAATATGGTTCAATCTCATGTGTAACATCATTATTATCATCATCTAATACTTGCAATACGGTAGGTACTTCATCTGTAACATATACAATTTTTTTAAATATTGAGCCTTCTAATGTAAATTGTATGATATATTTGTTCTTACCTATTTTTATAACATTTTGATTAAGTTTTTGAATCATTACGATTTTAAAATAGTTATATATTAAATTTGCTAATAATAATAACATATTACATTTAGATGGTCTATCTTTTTTGAGTTTAGTTAAAGTACGTAAATACGGTACATTATTATTCATTATCTGAACAGCATAATAGATAAATGGCAATAGTAAAAATAAGCAAAGGATATACATTTTATTATTTAATAATATCTTTTTAATAGATATTATTAAATTTATATATCATTGTTAATCGTGATGCGGCGGCAACATTCCTCTCCGTAAAGATCTTATAGAATGAAATCTAATAGTTGAAGTAGACGGCAGTTCTTCCTCATCATCATCGTCATCATCATCATCATTATCATGTCTTTGATAATTTCTATTTGTATATTCTGCTTGATAGCTTCTATTAGTGGGTATGATATCTATTTGACATTCTCTTGAATTACTTTGCAATCTCCAAACACCATGATCGGTAAACAATCTATTCGCTAATAAATCAGCAATACACTGTATCTCAGTTGTATTATGAGTAATAGTAATATATGGCTTCCCTTCCATTGCTGCATGAAATACAATTGGTAAAACTGTTTTATATATTTCATTGCATTTTTCAAGACGCTTTGTACGAGCAATAGTTGCCAAGTTTATATCATCTGGTATTTTTATTTCAGAACTGTCATCATCAACCTCGTTTCTATATTTATTTTGTGATTCAGCAAATTCTTTATTTTTCATTAAAATTTCTAATAATGTATGGTTAACCGGTCTATAAATCCATGATTTTAATGTTGTTTTTCTACATAATGGGCATTTATAAATAGGTGTGTCAAATGTGCTTCTCACCTCACTTTTAACACTTTTATCACAATTTATCATGCATCGTTCGCATATTGTATGACCGCACTCATAAATTCGTGGTTGTAATAAATAATCTTTACATATAGGGCACATATAATCGATTCCCTCTGTTTCCATTTTTATTATATATATTTTTATTTAAATAGTATTTAATTTTGTACTTTACCCCACATTTTATTCCAGTTATTTTTATTAAGTTGACCTACCTTTGTAGCCATCATATCTTCTCTAAACGACATTTGATCTCTATCAAATGAATAATCAGATATATGTTTATTATCTTTTAAAATTGGTTGACGATTAAATTGAGTGTGTATTCCACCCATTGGATCCTTAAATGTAGAATTAGTTACACGACTTTTTATTATAAATGTAGGTTCATGATAGATGTCAGATAAATGTTTACTACGATAATATTGAACATTTCCGCTTTGAATATCTTCATATGTTTTATATCCTTTTCCGTAATTAATTAAATCGTCACTATACATTTCAGACGTATTTACATCAGGAGTATAAGGTGGTCTATCTAATGGAATGGATTGTGCAATAGGACTTGCTTTCAATCTAGGATCATGAGACGCCCATAATCCTGTAGATCCTATTTCGCAAAAATCATCTGCATATTTTAATCCCATTTTTTTATTTATAATTACTTTTTCGTCATTAATTTTTACAGGAGGTTCTGTAGTTACCTTATGGATACGATAATTAGTACAATTACCTTGTTGATAATCTTGTTTTGTACAATCATTTAAATAATTACTGGATGGTATCAAAGTATTTTTATTATATTCTTTATAATAACCATTTTCCATATTATTGCATCTATCTGATGAACAAGGACAACTTGATTGGTTTTCTGTCATTTATTATAATATTTTTTTTTTATTTTAATTTAAAATTAATATATATAATAAAAAAATATGGGTAGTAGTAATAGTACATATAAATATAATGACGATGGATCTCCTATAAATAATTTTCAATTTAATAATGATGATTTTGAAGTACCTTTAGAATATGGATCTGATGATTATAGTATGGGATCTGGAAGATCATTAACTCCTACTAATAACGAGGAAAATTCTAATAATTATTCTTATGAATATGAACAAGGATTTCAAGAAGGTGTAAGGTATGCTCTTTCGTATATGGAACAACAAGAATAAATTTAATATAAATTTATATTAAATTTTATTTACAACATAATGATAAATGTTCAATATTTTTAAATACTTTATTAAGCATAACAGTATTATCAAAAAGCATGATATCTACTATTAAAGACATATTTATTTCTTGATCTTGTAATTTTTTAATATTGTTAATTAATTGCATCTTTAAATGATCGATATCTCTTAATTCATTTTCTGCCTTTGCTTTTATATTTGATATTTTCATATCTCCGTGTATAGTATGCGTGTCGTTTTTTGATATATCTAGTTTATATTTTTCTAAAATTTCTGATTCTGAATCTAACATTCTATTTAGTAAATCCTTAAAAGATTTAATATAATTTCTGATATTATTTTTTTTATTAATAATTTCATCGATAATATTATTAATATCAATTTTTTTTGATACAATCTTTTTAATATATTCAGTATGAGAAACATGATTTTTATCTAATATATAACGAATACCATCTCTAACTTGTGATAAATCTTCATCTAGAGATGTTATATTTTCGTAAAATAGTTCTAAATCCATTAATATTACTAATTTACGAGTTTTTTCATATGTTCCGTTTTTTATTTTAAAACATTCTATATCATCGCCAATATGCAATACACACATATAATTTTTATATAATATTACAAATTTATATCTAATATTCTGAACACAATATTTAAATCGTAACATTTGACGGTATAATGATACTAGATCTTCCGTTTCAGTGTCTTTTTTATTGTTGAAATCTATTGTTGTCTTATAATTATCTACTATTTTTTCATATATATTATCTTCATTTGCATCTACATCAATATTTCCATACATATCATCGATATTTTTATACGAATAATTGGCTGAATAGTTATCAAGTTCGCTCATAGATATATCAAGAGGTTTTATCTCATAAGAACTGTTTTTACTAATAAACATCTCATATTTTGATGGAATATAAAACATATAAACGTCACCTGTATTCTTATCTAAAACTTCTATAAATGCACATCTATTATATAAATTAAAATACCTCTGTGATTCAAGATTCTTTGTTAAAAAAAGTTCATTTAATTTATCGATCGATACACTCATTTATAATTTTATATTATAAATAACTATTTAAATAGTTGTATTTAAATAGTTTAAAATGTCTAAACAAGATTATATAGAACAATTACCTACAGATGAATCGGAACCAAATGTAGATGAATTATATTTAGTAAACACTATGTTTAGTAATAACGACGATACTGCGAGGGTATTCGATAACTTTAAAGAGACAATTGTAGTTGGATTTCTATTTATACTATTAAATATGCCATTCATTAATAATATTATTAAAAGTTCATTCAGATTTACTCAGAATTCATTTACAATATTCGTATTTATAAAAGCAATTATATGTATGATTCTATTTTTTGTAATTAATAATTTTGCCTTATGCAGAAACATTGGTTAAACCTTTAATATGATTAATTAACTTGAATTTACAAATACAATATGTACTTGCACATATAAATATTATAGAAATAAATAATATAGTATAATTAAAAGATTTTTCATTTGTAACAGGATCTCTATCACACATAAATCCAGGTTTAACTAATATTAATAATATAATTATTAACAATGGTATCACATATATATTATAGTTTGATTCTTTCGTATTATTATATCTTGATACTTCATCAGTCAATCTCTTTAATTCTTCTTCCATTTTATTTATATATATACTTTTTTAATTATAAAAAAAAACTTTATTTATATAAAATGGACAACGTTCAATATATTAGAGAACAAATAGAAAGAAAAAATAATTATAATATTCCATATTATGCTACTAAAAATTCTATTACAAATGTAGTCACTGACCAAGATCATTTTCCATATTCAAGACATTATAGAGGTGTTTATCATAGTTCTAAACCTGTTATTTTCGAAAGAGAAGCAGGTTACAGAGAAAGAAATGATCAATGTTATATCCCACAATCTGGCGGTGCTTATAAATTCTTAAATAAAGCAGAAGGTATTGTATTTCAACAACCTGCAAATACAGTCATTCCTCCAAAACCTGAAGAAACCGAAGAAGAGGAAGATACTAATTGTAATATCGGATCTAAATTTCTATAAATTTTATAAATATATATTTATAAAATCTAATTTATTCTTCTAGTTTTTCAATAATGTCATCACGGCATTTATTAATAATATCGTAAAATTTGTAATAATAATTTTCCATAAATTTATTTATCATACCGCTCATAATTACATTTCCACTTTGAAATACAAGAAATGTTAAATATCTCTTTTTATTTGATTCTTTTTCTTGATCTTTAATAGGAAGACTATTGATATATTTATCGTATTTTATAGTTGTCTCATCCCACTTATCATCTTTGTAAATAATTTTTTTCAAATCAAGATCGATATCATCATCAAATGGTAGTTTAATATTTACACCGGTATATCCAAAACTAGTTTCAAGCAATGAGTTATAATTTGTATTTTGATTAATAAACTTGTCAAGATTTTCACGATTTACTAAAAACTGTAAATTAAAATCAATATTAGTCATTACTGTTACAAAGACAATTTCAATATTAGAACCTTTAATGGTATAAAGATTATCAGTATTCTCGTGTTTATTCATGTTATTAATTATATATTTAATACATTTTTCAGCGTGTTCATCTTTCTTACATCCAGTGATCTGGAATTTACCGTTTTTTGAAATTTTAAAATTTAGAAGTTTATTATCAACTTTCATAACAACTGTTAATGCATTTCTAAAGTATTTCTTCTGACTTCTTGTTTTTTTCTTTTTCTTCAGATCGATACCTCTCACATCATCCTGATATTTTAATGTAATAATAGACCCATCTTCTAAATCTTTATTGGGATCAGGCACTGCTTCTTTCTTTTTGCGCCCGCGCTTTTTAGGAATCTGAATATAGGTTGATACAGTTAGTTTTTCAAATAATTCTTCAATATTCATTTCTAAATTAGATACACCAATTATGGTTTTTGTAGATACAGGAATCTCTCCAAATTTTCTTGGAATGATCTCTGTACTTGTTTGTCTATCAATTTCTGTCATTTTTTATATATTTAAAGAATTATTTCTTTAAATTCATTTTTAAAAATCTTTAAAGTATTTTTTGAAATTGTATTGAGGGAACTCATTGACTTCTTTTGTACAAAATTTTTTTATTATTCCTCCATGTTCTATATATGTCTTTCTTCTAGTATAATAATGTTTTTTCAATACATTGAAATCATCTAGGAGATCAAATATAATAGGTATTCCATGTTCAGTTCTGAAAACTCGTCCTAAATATTGTATAAAATACTCTTCAACATCAGATGCTATAATTAAACTATTTAGTTTAGGATGATCAAATCCAACACCTGCTTTTTGCACAGTTGCTACTAATACTCTAGAATTATAATCAAATTTCTTTTTTACACCTACAAGTGATGTAACATCGACACCATCTTCCTTGAGTCTTTTTTCAATATATTCTACTTGTTTTACTCTCTTACTTAGTATTAGAAAGTTACGATCGTGAAAACATTTTACAATATTTACAATCATTTCATTCCTATCAATGCTGGTAGTTTGAGATTCAAGAACAGAATTCCAATCTAATTTTCCATTAGGTAGCATTTTTGCATCTGGTATAAAATTAGTAATAACCTTAAATGCATAATGTTGACGAAATAATTTTCTACTTATTCGTTTCTTACTAAAATACACATTTATAAGTTCATCCATCCCATCACTCCTATATGGAGTCGCACTTAACCCAATACAGTATCTTGGAGTAACATAATAAAATGATTGTGCAAGTTTTTCTGTTGCCATTACATGTATTTCATCCACCATAAATGTACCAACATGATTAAATTCACCATGTTGTCTTTTACATACATTAATAGCATTCATAAGATAAAAATCACAATCACGATCAATTTTTGTTTTTGCTGTTAATATCTGAATTTTAGGATTATCACACACTTTTTCTATAGATTGTTTCCATTGATCTAATAAACATAACCTATGAACAATAATTAACGTCTTCAATCCAATCTTATTAGCCAAATAAATAGATGTAATAGTTTTACCAGCACCCGTATATAACGACAATAGACATGTACCATTTTTTTGTAATAGTTGTTGTGCCTCCGTTTTTACATCTTTTTGTAAAGGTCTTAACTTACCAATGAATTTAGTTTTTAATGGTGGAAATGTTTCCCTGTTAGGCCGCTGACTATTCGCGATATTTTTTAATGTCCAATAGAATGGTAAGTAAATATATCCTTTTCCGTCTTCCTCAGATATATCAAATGTATGAATACTTGGTTGTGGCATCATTTTATTATACTGTGTCTCTTTTTTCTGAAACTTAAGTTCACTTGTTATCTTATTTTTTTGATCATTACTTAAATCTTCTAATAATAGTTTAATAGACATTTATAATTTATAATTATCTTTTTAATTATAAATTCATTTTTTAGAATTATATACAAACCACCCCATAACTAAGTACTTTATAATTTCATCATCTTCTTTGTAATTTTCTTCAAATTTATATTTTAACATAAATTTGGATAGTGATATTAATTGTTCTGTACTTATTTTTTTATTTTTTATGTCATCTGAAATTTTTTTATAAAAGTCGCTAATATTTTGTTGTGTATTTTCCATTTTTTATTTATATTTACGTTTCTTTTAAGCGAAACCAACTATATTTATTATTATAAATATTACCATCATTAAACAACACAATAAATTAAAACACTTGTTCATATTATCGCAAAATTCGGAATAACTTTCATCTTCTATGCTATCTTCATCTTTTTTTGGTATAAACTTGAATTGATCTTGTCTACAATGTGGACATGAATATTGACTGCTATAATCACGTAACCATTCATTTATACATTTATTATGATATTGTTGTTTACAACATTTCATGGTATATATGTCTCCATTTTCTTCGTCAAAATTTTCATAACATATGTTACATACATTCTCCTCTGAATTATTAGAACTATTTTCTATCAAACGTTCCATTTTATTATAATAAAATTTTTCTTTAATTATTATAAAAGATGTCTAGTAGTTTACACAATACATCTGCAGAAAAAGCGAAAAGCATTATTAGTATTGCAAGTATGCTTAAAGTTTTTGCAATATTATCACAAATAATCCATTTATATAAAAAGAAAAAAGTAGATCAAATTTCGTGGTTTTATATAATATCTTTATCTATAGCAATAATGTTGGTTTTATATTATAGATATGTAAATAAATTATATGTTAATCTTTATTTTACAATAATTACAGTAATTTTATCGATTATTCTTATCGGTATGCGAATATACTATAGTTCTAATTCTAAAGAAAAATATCAAAATCAACATGTAGAAAATCTTAAGAATTTATATGTAAAAATCGCTCCATCTAAGATAGAAGGCGTTGGGCTATTCGCAATAAAAGATATACCAAAAAATACTAATTTTATAGATTCAAATCTTGCACACGGCGTTTATATGTCAGAAAAAGAATTATTGGAAAATGATATTCCTCAAGATGTTATAGATTCTCTCAAAGATTATTGGTGTTTAAATAATAATAATGACGTGTATGTACCATTAAATCCAAATAAAATATCGTTCTCATATTTTTTAAATCATTCAGAAAATCCTAGTGTAAAAAAAATAAATGGTAAATGGATGTCTCTTCGTGATATTAAAAAAGGCGAGGAATTATTAGAAAATTATCAAGATTTATGTCCAAATAGACATAAATTATTTTCTTAATCCTTAATAAATGAATTCAGATATATGTTCTCATTACATTATTCAAGACGATTTTATGGTATATTGCGGAACTAAAACAGATAGTAAATGCGACAATTGTAATGCTAGAACATGTGAATCATGTATGGTTAACAAATGTTCTAAATGCGATAAAAATTTAATATGTAAAAACTGTACGAGTATATTGTTATGCAAAAATTGTAAAAATAAGTAATTATTTGAAATATCTATTTATACATCCTTTATAATCATTAGTTTTTATATACGCACACCCTAATTGATAATAATTTTTTAAAGGGCTCCATACGTTCTTATTAACATCTTCTGTTTTAGTTCTGTTTAATATAATTTTACATCCATTTTCTGTTACACATGTTCCATTTTTACTGCTACATTTGACTATAGACTTTGTAGGACTGATATTACATAATACTCCAAATTCTTTCATAGTTCGTAAGACATTATTACAATCATCATCAATGTAGCGTGATGAAATATATAAAGTTTGTTTATCTTTCATTTTATTAATATATTTATGAGTTTAAATATATTAATACATTTTAATAATTTCACGATATTTTCCTTCTGTAATATATTTATTAATAGACCAATCAAAATACGAATTTTTATCATAATGAGAATTTCCATATTTTCTATCATAATGATATCCATTTTTATTTGCTATAGTATTATTACCAGGTTTTATAGTTTCATATTGTCCTCCCATCGCATAAAATGTAAGATCATATTTATTATTAATTCTAATTTTTATACCTTTGCATACAAGAAATCTCAAATTTATTGATTTAAATTCTTTATTTGTACAATCAGCATCTGTAATTAAATACTCAAGTGTTTTGATGTTTAATATACTGTCTGGTATACTTAAAGAACCTGAATAATGATCATTATTATTTTTATAGTATTTTTTTAATATAACATTTTTAAGTTTTTTACAATTTTCAATTCCATTAAATACAGCGTTAGTACCTGTATATATAAATGTCTCTAAATTTGGAACTTTATTCCAATTAATATTTGTAACTTGTTTCATCCATTGATTATCAATTTCCAAATATTTTAATTTATGGATTATCATCATCGGATTGAAATAGTTGCACACACTATCTGATATTTTTACACATCTTGTAAATTCTGGTATAATTTCTGGATTATTAAACTTTCGTATATCCATAACTTGTGTATATTGCAATTGTGAAAACAAACGATTTATAAGAGTTATATAATCGTTACTGCTTCCATCTAGTATTATTTTAAATAAAAATCCATTATTATGAAATAAATTATACAAATCCTTGTTTAATTGTAAAATATTATATATTTCATTTACTGTTAACATATATGTTAAAGGGAAATAGCCTCTAGTAAAGGCTTCTATAATAGACATTTTTTTATATGATAAATTAAAATAAAAAAATCGTTTTTGCATTTAAAAAAAAATAGT
>MDSZ01233021.1_pt1 | contig 20775 bp, 21 predicted proteins | sample 811201 | NCBI WGS metagenome assembly MDSZ01 (sample SAMN05326647, study PRJNA326480) | marine metagenome | isolation source: seawater | place: Indian Ocean: North | collected 2010 | reverse complement strand
GCTGTTTCTCTAAGACTTTTTAATGTATACGGAACTAGATCAAGAACTTCTGGTACCTATGGAGCAATGTTTGGTGTTTTCTTGGCCCAAAAGTTAGCAAAAAAACCTCTGACAATTGTAGGTGATGGTTCTCAGACAAGAGACTTTACTTATGTTACTGATGTTGTTGACGCATTAATAGCTGTCTCAAAAGCAAACATAAAAAATCAAATTTTTAATGTTGGTAGTGGTGAAACAATTTCAATTAATAAAATAGTTGAATTATTAGAATGTGATAAGGTTTTTATTCCAAAAAGACCAGGAGAGCCAGACTGTACATTTGCTAATATAAATAAAATAAAAAATTATACTGATTGGAAACCCCAAATCAAAATTGAAGAGGGAATAAAAAAATTAATTGATAATATTGATTATTGGAGAAATGCTCCTGTTTGGTCACCAAAAAAAATTGATATTGCTACTAGAGATTGGTTTAAATATTTAGGTAAGGAATAAAATGAAAAAAATAGTTCAACCTGCAAATTTAGCAAAAATTATTGAACAAAATAAAAAGAATAAATTAGTAACTGTAATGTGCCATGGAGCCTTTGATGTGCTTCACTATGGCCATATTAATCATTTTATCGAAGCTAAAAACAATGGAGATATTTTAGTAGTTAGTGTGACTTCTGATAAATTTATAAATAAAGGCCCTAATAGACCTTTTTTTTCTGAAGAAATAAGAATGAAAACCCTCGCTTCTTTAGATGTTGTAGATTATGTGGTTTTAAGTAACAGTGATGTTTCAATTAGTATTATTAAGACAATTAAACCCGATATTTATTGTAAAGGTCCTGATTACATTAATCACAAAGATGATATTTCTGGAAATATTAAAAAAGAAATTAAAGAAATCAAACGAGTTGGAGGTAAAATAGCTTACACCAAGGGAAAGACCTATAGTTCAACAAAATTAATTAATACTTTTTCAGACCATTTTAATAGTGATCAAAAAAAGTTCATTAACATTATAAAATCTAAACATACATCTTATTACATAAATAAAATGATTGAAAAAATTTCTAATTTAAATGTTCTGTGCATTGGCGAAACTATTATAGATGAGTATGTCTTTTGTAAAGCTATAGGAAAATCTGGTAAAGAACCTGTATTAGTTTTACAAGAAATGAGTAGGGAAAAATATTTAGGAGGAGTTTGTATGATCGCAAATAATATTTCAGAGTTTGTAAAAAAAAATGACATACTTTCTGTTATAGGTGATAAAGAAACTCATTTAGATTTTATTAAATCAAACTTACAAAAAAGTATTAAGTTTAATTTTTTAAATAAAAAAAACTCTCCAACGATCATAAAAAGAAGATTTATTGACTATATAGACAAAAAAAAATTATTAGGAGTATATGATTTAAACGATAACAATTTTGATAAAACTCAAAATAAATTATTCATAAACCTTTTAAAAAAATTGCATAAAAAATTTGATGCATTTATTGTAGTAGATTATGGCCACGGTATAATAAATTCAACTACTGCAAACTTCATTTCAAATTTAAAAAAATTTACTTCTGTGAATACTCAAATAAATTCATTTAATATTGGCTTTCAAAAAATTGACAAGTATAAAAAGATTGACCTCTTAATAATTAATGAAGGTGAATTAAGACATGATTTAAGAGATAATATATCTAGTATTGATAAGCTTGTAAAAAAAGTAGACAAGATAGTAAAATTTAAAAAATTTGTTGTTACTTGCGGTTCACTTGGCTCATATTTATATTCAAAAAATGGTTCAAAGATCTCTAAAATATTTTGTCCAGCATTTGCATCTCGTGTAGTCGATAAAATTGGATCTGGTGATGCGATGCTATCTATGATGTCAATATCTTTAAGTGCAGGCTTATCAGATGAGTTATCTTTATTTATAGGGTCTCTTGCCGCAGCTAAGTCAGTAGAAAATATAGGTAATAGTTATACTTTTAAAAAAGTTGATTTGTTAAAGTCCGTAAATCATATACTCAAATAAATTAAAATGAATTTGATTAATTTAGCATTAAATGAACAAGTTAAATAAAATAAACAAAGATTATATTATATTTTATTTAAAAAAATATTTCTGTGAAAAAATATTATTTCAATGGGAAAATTTTATTGAAAAATTAATTCTAAGAAAATTAACAATTAATAAAAAAAAAAATAAAATTATCGATTTTTGTGTATATTTTTGGGGAGATGAATTTACATCAATGTTTATTCATAGCCTTATACCTAGCTTGCTTCAGGAAAATAATGTTCCAAAATTACTAAAAGAAAGATATGTAATTAATTTAAATTTGTACGTAAAGAGTGAGTGGGACTCAACTAAATTAAATGTTTATCTAAAAAATGCTAATTTAAACAATTATTTCAATTTAAAAATAAATGAAGTTTCGTCTAAAAATATTCACGATAAATATTTTCTTATGCTTTGCCATTATAAAGCATCTAAAAAATCATTTGAGAATGGCTCTATTTTTTCTTTACTAGCACCTGATTTATTTTTTGGAGATGGCTCTATTTACAACATTATTAAACTGGTTGATGAAAAAAATTTTGGATATACTGCAAATCCACCTCGAGTATTAAAAAATCAAACCCTTTCCTTTGTCAGTAATGATTTGAAAAATAATAATCTATCAAACTTAGACCTTTTAAAATTTGCATTAAAAAATTTACATTCATCTAATGAAATAAACAGTTCTAATCCAAATAATTCTTTAGAAAGATTCAACGAAAATCTAATCATAAGTACATTTTCAAGAAAAACCTGTAATTTTATTAGACTCAACAGATCAGATATAAGTATATTTAGAGTTTATCATGATTTTAATCTGTTGGATAAACATTGGCCAAGAAAACTATTTTTAGAGGGGAGATTAAAATCAATTAGTGATCCATACATTTATTTTCATGTGGAGTTAACTGATGAAAATGAAAAACGTTTTAATTATGATTTATCTGAAAAATCAAATAAGAATAATTTAAATTTAATAAATCTTGTTAATAATTCTAGCTCATCAACATGGAAAATTTAATTTTTAAATTATCTATAATTTCATTTAATTATACTGTTAAATGATTTAATTTATTGTTTATAAATTCAAAATATTTTTATTAAAAAATGTCAAATCATAATCTTATTATTGGTGGTACACGAGGTATAGGATTAGAAATAGCTAAGGTTTTTATGAAAAATAAAAAAAAAGTTCTACTTTTATCTAGAAATAAATCAAAAAAAATTATTCATAGAGAATTTGATATAAATAACCCAAAAGATCATTTACACAATTTTGGCAATATTGATAATATAGTTTTTTCTCACAGAATGAGAAACGTAGACCCTGTATTAGACTATAAAGCAATGGTCATAAATCCAATTAATTTTATTTTTAGCCAAATAAATAACATCAATAAAAATGCATCTATTATTTTCTTGGGATCAAATGCACATAAACTTGTTTACAAAGAGCAAGATGCTTTTTATCACGCCTCTAGAGGAGCTATTTATTCAATTACTAAATTCTTAGCAAACGACTTAGGATCAAAAAAAATTAGAGTCAATTGTATCAATCCATCAACTTTGATTAAAAAAGAAAATAAAAGTTACTTTAGTGTAAAAAAAAATAGATCAAATTTAGAGAAAATAATACCTTCAAATGAAATGACAAGTAGCAAGAATATTGCAGAATTATGTTTATTTTTATGTTCTAAAAAATCATTAGGAATTAATGGACAAGTTATAACTGTAGACAATGGGTTAAGTGTAATTAGTCAAGAAACGATATTAAATATTTTGAAATGAAATAATATGAGCTGTAGGATCTGTAATTCATCTTCGTATAAAAAACTAATAAATTTTAATAAACAACCTATAGTTCACAATTTACTCAAAAAAAAAGATGAATATTTTGACAAACATAGTATGGAATTAAATTTATGTAAAGATTGTGGATTTGTATATTTAAGACATGATTTAGAGGAAGAAAAAATATATCAGAATTATTTTACTATGAGTTCATGGAAGGACCAGTCTCATTCAGATAAAATATTTAAAAATTTAAAGTCTTTTTCTGACTTTTCTTTAAATGAAAATGTATTGGAAATAGGATGTAATGACGGAAGTTTTTTAAAGGAAATTCATAACAATGGTTTTAAAAATATTTATGGAATTGAGCCAGCTATGGATGCATTTAATATTGCTAAAAATCTTCCTTTCAATATAGAAAATGGTTTTTTTAATACTAAAAATAAATATGTAGATAAATATAATTATTATTTTGACTTAATTATATCGAGACATGTTCTAGAACATATTTCAGATTTAAATGACTTTTTTAGAAGCATTCATCAAGTATTAAAAAAAGACGGCTTACTGATAATTGAGGTTCCTGACTTTCAAACAAATCTTGATTACACTGATTACGCTTTGTGGGAAGAACATGTAAATTATTTTACTATTGAGACACTGAATATTCTCTTTGGTATAAATGGTTTTAGAATCTTTTATTATGATACTGCTATGTATACGGGTAGAGCTATTACTGTATATGCTCAAAAATCAGAAAAAATCTTTTATGAACCCTCCTCTGATGAAATTAATACGAAACTAAAATACGGAGATAAATTTATTGAATTTAAGGAAAACTTTCACTCTTTTCTAAATAATTATGATAAGACAACTGTATATGGATGTGGTGCAAAATCTTCTTTCTTAACTAATGTATTAGAATTAAATCAAATTGAGTTTTTTATTGATGATCAAAAAGAAAAACTAAATTTATTTGTACCTGGATTATCTAAAAAAATAGTTTCGTGGGAAGACAAATTTGCAAATTATCTTACTTTGTTAGGTGTAAATTTTGAAAATGAAACTAAAGTTATGACAAAAAGAAATCTTCAAAAAAACAAAACATTTTCACTTTTACCACCGAGCAATAATATTCCAAGTTTTTGGATTAATAATTTTTTTAAAGGAACTAGCAGTTGATCAAACATCCTCATAAAAAAATTTCTAAATGTAGGCTGTGTAAGTCAAAAGATTTAATCTATGTTTATAGGTATAATAAAAGTCCTCTTTGTGATGAATTTCTTGCAAAAAAAAAGAAACAATTTTTTTACCCATTAAATTTACAAAAATGTAATAAGTGTAATTTTGTACAAATTGACACCGTGGTAGAACCAAGAAAAATATACGATAATTATCTATATTTATCAAAAAGCTCAAGTGGTTTGTCAGATCATTTTCGTAATTATTCCAAACAAATTTTAAAAAAATTACAGATTAGAAATCAAAACAAAATTATAGACATAGGCAGTAACGATGGGGTGCTTTTAAAGCATTTTAAAAAAACTGGACATGAAGTTTATGGAATTGAACCATTCAAGGAAGCATCTATAGTAGCCAACAAAAATAATATTCGTACTATAAACTCATATTTTGATAAAGATCTTGTAAAATCTTTTAAAAAAATATTAGGCCAAGTAGACCTTATTTGTATAAATAATTTATTTGCTAATGTTGAAGATCTTGATGATTTTACTTTAAATTGTAATGAGATATTAAAAGACGACGGTTTTATTGTAATTGAGTCTTCATATTTATTTGATATGTTAAAAAAAAATATATTTGATTTCGTTTACCACGAACATTTATCATATTTATCAATTAATCCACTAAGAAAGTATTTTAAAAAATTTGGACTCACTCTCATAGATTTACATGCCTCAAAAAGTAAAGGTGGCTCATTAAGATATATATTTAAAAAATCAAGTAAGAAGCAAATCCTTTCTTATAAAGTTAAAAAACTTATAGATAGAGAAATAATTGATTACAAAAATTTCAATAAAATTATTTATAACTATAAAATAAATATTTCTGAGTTAAAAAATAATTTGCATTCATTTCTTCGAGCAAACCATGGTAAAACTATCGCCGGATTTGGCGCATCAGCTACTTCAACTACATTTTTAACTGAAAATGAAATTGGAACTAATCTTAGCTATTTCATTGATGAAAATCCCTCAAAGATTCATAAATATTCCCCAGGATATTCAATTAAAGTAATAAAACTGAGTGATATAAAAAAATATAAAATTGATATAATTATCATTTTAGCATGGAGATTTGCACCCCAAATAGCAAAAAAATTAAAAAAATATAAAACCAATTATTTAGTCCCTCTACCAAAATTTAAATACTATGAATTTTGAAATTAATAGAGAAACCTATTTTTTAAATATAAAAATTAGATAATTATATGAAAAAAAAAATTAAAAATCTAATATTGGGAAAAAATGGTTTTTTTGCAAAATCACTTTTTGAAGATAAATACTTTAACGATTGTATATTTTTATCAAAAGAAGATTTTAAAAACATAAATAATCTAAAAAGATTAAAACTTAAAAATATCAAAATAAATAATTGTTTAATACTTTTTGGAGTAAAAAAACAACACGGTGACAATTATAATAATTATAAAATAAATCAAAAAATCGATGAAAATTTATCTAATTTCATTAAAGTGATCATGCCAAAAAAAATTATTTATATCAGCTCTACCGAAGTTTATGATATTGAGTACTACAAAAAAATAAAATTTAATTTAAATTCAAATATTAAACCAATATCATATTATGGCCTATCCAAAATAAATTCTGAATTTATGATAAGTAATATCTGTAATCAAAGTAAAATAAAATTTTTAATTATTCGATTACCGTTAGTTTATGGTAAGTATGATAACTCTAATTCATATGGTCCAACTAACTTTATCAACAGTTTTCTGAAAAATAATTTAATTAAAATATGGGGTAAAGGTGATGAATATCGAGAATTTATTTATATCCAAGATTTTGTTAATTTTATTAAAATTATATTTGATTGTTCTAAATATGGATACATTAACTTTGTAAGCGGAAAAAGTTATTCTTTTATTGATATAGTAAGATATCTAGAATTATTTTCGACAAAGAAAATTAAAACTAAATTTTTAAAAAGAAACAAACAAAAATTTGATATTTTTTTTACAAAGGATAAGTTTTTATCTAGTATAAAATTTAAATTTACTCCACTAAATAAAGGGATAAAGGAATTTCTTAAATGAAAAATATTACAATTAAAAGAGAGAGAAAATGCAGAATATGCAAAAGTTCATCTCAAGTTCAAAATATTTTTGACCTCAAGTCTACGCCTATTGCTGATTATTACAGTATTATCAAACTTGATAATTTAAAAGAATATGAGCTTTCTCTAAAATTTTGTAAAAATTGTAATTATACGTTTCTATCGAAAACGCTTAAAGCAGACGTTAGCTATAAAAATTATTTATATCATACTTCTACAACGACTGGTTTGGGTAATCACTATGATGAATACATAAACATAATTACAAAAAAATTTAAAATATTACCAAAATCTCTAGCATTAGATATCGGTAGTAATGATGGGTCAATGTTACTGTCAATGAAAAAAAACGGATTAACTCCATTAGGGATTGAACCAGCAAAAAAAATTAGTGACTTTGCAAATTCTAAAAAATTAAAAACAATCAATACTTATTTTAATGATCAAATTGCAAAAAAAATTTTAAAAAAATATGGTAAACCCAAAATTATTACTGCAAACTATATGTTTGCAAATGTTGATGATATTTCTCTCTTTATAAAAAATATTTTTAACATTATTGATGAACAAGGTGTCTTTGTAATACAAACAGGTTATCACCCAGTTCAATTTTCAAATATGATGTTTGATTATATTTATCATGAGCACTATTCTTATTTTTCTTTATCCTCTCTAATAAAGTTATTAAAAAAAAATAATCTTAAATTAATAGATGCCTCAATTAATAATCACAAACTTGGATCTCTTAGAGCTATATTTTCTCCAGAAAAATCAAAATTTAATGTGAATAAAGAACAGATTAAAAAAATACTATTAAAAGAATTTAATTATAATAACCACCCAAAAAAGTCTTTTAAATATCTCAAATATAAATTAGATACAAATAGGCAAAAAATAACAAATTTTTTTATTAAAAATTATATGAAAAAATTTGTAGGTTTTGGTGCTTCACATAGTGTGACGACTTTTTTATTCTATCATAATATAGGGAACCACTTATCTTGTATAGTTGATGATAATATAATTAAACAGAATACTTTTTCGCCAAAATTAAATATACCTATTTATAATCCAAAAGTCTTGAGATCAATAAAACCTAATTTTATTTTTATTCTTGGGTGGCAACATGCAAAATCAATTATATCAAAGCATAAAAAATTGATTAATATATCTTCTTTTATTATCCCACTGCCAAATTTGAAAATTATAAATCAAAAAAATATAAAAAAATATTTAGATTAAAATGATTGAATACAAAAATAAAAAGTTGTACTTAGGGAATTCAACTTTTGCAAATTTTTTTCATAAAAAAAGCCAATCTAAAAATAACTTAAAATTTAAACCTAAATTGGGCACCAATAAAGACTCTATAATTAAATTAGAAAACAAAATTCATTTAATCAACATAAAACCAAGATTTAATTGGATTACTTGTTTTGAACCAGATAGTCACCTCAAAAAGTTTTATATAAAGATAATGAAGAATATAAATTTTAAAAAAAATTACAAAATTAGTTTAGGAGGATTTAGTTTTAAAGACAAACCTCTATTGGACAAATTTTCTCCAAAAAAATTTAAAAAACAAATCTTAGATCCAAAAAAAGTTTTTAAAATAAAAAATTCTATTTTTCTTGCTGAAACCATAATAGATAAATTTGAAAATTTAGAAATAGATCCTAGAATTTCTAGGTCAAAATTTGATATTCTTATCGTAAGGCACGTGCTTGAACATTCAAGAGATATTCATAATTTCATACATAAATTAATGAATTTTATAAATAATGAAGGATATCTTGTTATCGAAGTTCCCGATTGTACAAGATCAATGAAATATGGTGACCCATCAATGATTTGGGAGGAACATAAATATTATTTTACTTATAATAATTTTATAAATTTTTGTAAAACATTAGGCTATAAACTTATTTTTAAATATTCTTATAAAGATAGTCTTGATGATAGCGTGGTTTGTTGTTTGCAAAAAAAAACTGCTAAATATTTTTTTAATAAAAATTATAAAGATAACTTATCTTTGTATAAATATTATATTGCATTAAATAAAAACTTTATTTATACAAAAAATACTCTCAATAATTATAGTAAAAGTGGAAAAATTGCTATTTATGGAGCATCTCACTTAACATTTAGTTTTATTAATATCTTTAAACTTCATAAATATTTTTCATTTATCATTGATGATAATAAGCATAAGTTAAATTATTTATCTCCAGTCAACTTGAGCATTGTTCCTCTAAACCAAAAAAATTTAAGTATGGTAAAATATTGCTTATTGGGTGTAAATCCAAATCATCACGATTCTTTGAAAAAGAAAATCTATAAAATAAATAATAAAATTAAAGTATTTTCAATTTTTCCGTCTACAAAATATTTTTATGGAAAAACATAATTTAATATATAACAAGTAATAAATGAAAAAAAAAGTAGCAATAATTGGAGGTGGCGGATACGTTGGAACAGAATTAGTACCAGCTATTCTTGATCAAGGTTATGAAGTTGTTGTTTTTGATCTTTTTATATATGGAAATTATTTACCAACTCATAAAAATTTATCATTAAAGGTTGTTGATATCAGGGATATAAATTTCATGAAAAAAGAAATTATAAATTTTGATACAATTATCCACTTAGCTTGTATCTCTAATGACCCAAGTTTTGAATTAAATCCAGATCTAGGTAAGTCAATTAACTATGATTGCTTTGAACCACTTATTAAAATTTCTAAAGATAATGGAGTTAAAAAATTTATTTTTGCCTCATCCTCAAGTGTTTATGGTGTAAAAAAAAATATTGATGTTACTGAAAAACTATCACTTGAGCCACTTACAGACTACTCAAAGTACAAAGCAAAATGCGAAGATGTTTTGTTAAAATATAATGATAATAACTTTAATTGTGTAATTTTAAGACCCGCAACAGTTTGTGGTTATTCAAGAAGACAAAGATTAGACGTGGTAGTTAATATTTTTGCTAATTTTGCATATCACAAGAATCACATTACTATCTTTGGTGGAAAGCAACTAAGACCAAATATAAATATAATTGATATGGTTAACTCTTACTTACTAATTTTAAATGCAGATAATAAAAAAATTAATGGTGAGATATACAATGTGGGTTATGAAAATTATTCATTAATTCAACTTGCAGAAATTACAAAAAAAGTAATTGGAGAACATGTTCAAACTACAATTGAAAATTCAAATGATGATAGATCATATCACATAAATTCAGATAAGATAATTAATGATTTAAATTTTAAATATAAACATACTATAGAAAATGCAATTGAGTCATTAAATATTGCTTTTAAAAATAAAATATTACTAAATACTTTTCAGAATGAAGATTACTTTAACATAAAAAAAATGCAAAAAATTAAATTAGTTTAAAATATGATTCAACCAAAGTTTTTAAAAAAAATAAACGATGAAGTTTTTTATTTAAACAATAATAAAATTGACTTTGCAAAATCAATAAAATTTGTTGAGTTTAAATCTAAGTTTAATTTTAGAGGCACAGTAAGGATTTGTTTTCATAAAAATATAGATAGTAAATTACATCAAATGATGATTTGCCATCAAAATAGTTTCAATGTTTTACCTCATATTCATTTTCATAAGAGTGAATTATGTCTTGTTTTAAAAGGTTCAATGGATGTTTTCTTTTATGACAAGTATGGAAAAAAAAAAATAAAAAAAAAATTAGATTTTAAAAAAAATAATTTTTTGGAAATTCCAAAAAAAACTTACCATTCAATGAAGGTAACATCAAAAAGAGTAATTTTTTTAGAAACTACCAAAGGTCCTTTTAATCAAAGAGATACCTTTTACCCTAACTGGAGTTAAATTTATTAATTTCTTGAAATTATCGTTTTCATTGATAATTTATTTAAAAATCAAATAGATGATAAATAGAACAGCTATAGATACTCTACCTCATAAAAATATTAATCTTATCAATAAAGTTAATAATATTGTTTCTAAGTACTTTGATAAACCTGATAAAACCTATTTCAAGTATGATGTTGATAAATATAGAGAAATATTAGTATCAGCTCAAAATAAGCTAAATTCAATAAAATTAGTTCACCAAACCGTTAAAGCCGTAAAAGATGAACTTTTTATTTTATTAGATACAGACAAAATTTTAGTTCAGCAAATCGCTTACTTGCGAGCTACAAGGCCTGTTAGTTCAAAGTTAGACGAATTTATTAGATTTCACAGAGAGTCTTTCTTTGGACCTGGTATGGACAAATGTTTTAATCTTTGGACACCAATTAAAGGTGTTAGTAAGCTTAATTCTATAAATTATATCCCACTAAGTCATAGAATACCTTTAGAAAAAATTAAATTAAAAAAAGTTGAAAGTAAAATTACTAAAAGATATTCAGCTGGACATAAATTAGGTTTGTTATACAAAGATATGATCATTACTAAAGGTGTAGATTTAAATAAGAAGACACCATTAGTTGTTGATAAAGGTAATACAGCTATATTTGCTTGTAATTTGATTCATGGAAGTGCAATAAATAAATCTAAAAATATTAGATTTTCCTATGACTTTAGAATTATAAGAAAAAAAGATTATAATAAAAAATATTTTAAAACAAAAAATTTCGCTTCAAACTCCGATTATTTCATTGAATTTAATTAAAGTGGATTTTGAACAATTAGCAAAAATCGGTTTTCAAAAATTTAAAATCAAGTCAAGTAAAAGAAATTCTTTAGTATCTTTTAAGAAAGACGTTGAAAACATTTCTAAAAAAATCTTAAGAAAAAAAAAATATAATATTAGATGAAATTCATAATAAAAATTTTGAAAATAATTCTTTTAATGAATTTAGATTGAAAGTTTTCAGTGAAGTAAATAAGATAAATAAAATCCATCACAAAATATTCGATATTTATTCAGATATTATCACTAATTTAATTGGACCAGATATAAGTGTACAAAAAAATATAAATTTCAGTATTCAGAGACCTTTCGATGAGGAGAGAGCTCCATTTCATCGTGACTCACCACCAAATTCTCCATTTGAGATAGTTGTTTGGTTACCACTTGTTGACTGCCAAAAAGATATGTCAATGTATTTATTTAATATAAATGATAAAAAAAATATAAATAATTATCTAAAAAATGACAAAAATCAAAATCATGACGAATTTGCTAAAAAGAAAGGTAAGTGTTGTGAATGTAAATTTGGAGAATTTATAATCTTTATTGCGGGAGCTTATCATTATATTCCAATTAATACTCAAAAAAGGTCAAGATGGTCGATTAATGTGAGATATAAAAATACATTTTCGCCATATGGTTTAAAAGGATACTTAGATTTTTTTGAGCCATTAAGGTACTCTCATATTTCAAACTTAGCAATTAATCATGAATAACAAAGTATTAGCAGTTTTAGATTATTGTATCCTTCCAATAATTTCCCAAATGTCACAAATGAAACTTCTTAATGGCTATTTAAGTGATAAAAATTTTAAAATTTCCTTTTATACATTAGAAACAACAATTTCATTAGTATCTCAATCTGTATTAAAAAATAAAATTAATGAAAATCCAAAAATAAAAGGTTTTATTTTTTATTCATTAATTCAGTTTTCATATGGAAATAAAACAAATACTGATTTAATTGAGGATATATTGAAAAAAAATTATGAAATATTTTTTTTTAGGGAAGATATTTACCTTAAAACATTAAATGACTTAAAAAAAAATAAAAAAAAAATAAAGCTTTTTAGTTTTAACAATAAAGAATTAATTTTTAAATTGAAATCATTCTTATAAATTAAATAAAATTGTAATATGAAAATAATACATCAATTAGTAAGAAGTATTGCAAATTATTTTGCTGAATTTAAATACTCTAAATCTATATTTAAGAAAAAAATTTATAATTTTTTATTTGTTTTTTCGGAGAGTTTTATTTTTCCGAATGATAAAAGACTTACAGACTTAATCAAATTAAAAAGAAATAATAACAAAAATATATTTATCTACATACTACCCATATGGGGAGAAGTTTATTCAGACGCTTTTTTTGATCATTTTTTACCCTCCCTTTTATCTAAAAACAATATTTGGTGGTTAGCTAATAACTACAATGTAAAAATTTTTATTTATGGAGATAATATATTCGAATTCAAGTTAAAGAATAATACTTTCTATAATGAGCAATTGAAAAAATTGAATACGCAATTCCAAAATTTAGATTCTTTTAAACAAGACAAAGATAGAGATTATTTATCATCAATAATTTTAAATACCTACATTGAACATGCAACCGATTGTCTAAATAATAATGCTACTAGTATTAATTTAGCTGCTGATCATATTCTACCATCAAATTATTTAAAGAATTTATCAACCATAATTCATGGTAAACCCTTCTGTTATTCTCACTCCCATATGAGAGTAAGTACCAATATTTTGAATTCAATCTATGAGTACAAAAAAGATAATATTATTGATATTTCATCAGATAAATTAGTTTTCCTCTCAAAGAAATATCCATTTTCTCATATTAAGCACATGAACGATGAACTTGACTCTAATCTAACTCATTTAGGTTTTTCATGGAGAGAAATTAACAATAATAATTATGCAGTTGTTAATGGAGTTATTGGAACTATGACTTTTAATTTCATTGAGGATGATATCAATTTCTTAAATTCGTTAAATTCATGGTCCGCACATGATAGACAAATTCCTCAATATCTATTAACTTCAAAAAGAATGAAATTGATATCCTCAAGTGATTTAGCTTTTCTTGCAGAAGTAACATATAGTGAGTCTGAATTTATTTTGAAAAAAAATAATAAATATAATGATCTTACAAAGTCTAATAAACTTGCTTCAAACACATGGAATTCAATAGTTGGTAATTGGAGATCATGAATAAATCAATTGATAATAAAAGAATATTAGTTACAGGAGGCACTGGATCTTTTGGTAAAAAATTTATTCAATATGTAATTAAAAATTTTTCTCCTAAACAAATAATCATATTTTCAAGAGATGAAATTAAACAATGGGAAATGGAAAATGAGCTTAAAAATAAAAAGTTAAAATTTATTATAGGAGATGTAAGAGATAAGGAAAGATTAATTTATGCTTTAAAAGATGTTGATATTTTAATACATGCTGCAGCAACTAAAATTGTACCAACTGCAGAATATAATCCAATAGAATGTGTTAAGACTAATATTATTGGAGCTAACAATATAATTGAGTCATCAATATTTTGTAAAATAAAAAAAGTAATTGCTTTATCAACAGATAAAGCTTCAAACCCAGTAAATCTTTACGGTGCAACAAAACTAGTATCAGATAAATTATTTATTGCTGCGAATAATGATAAAAATGGCTCAACAAAATTTTCTGTTGTTAGATATGGAAATGTCGCAGGATCAAGAGGTTCTATAATTCCTTTTTTTCAATCATTAAATAAAAAAAAATTTCTACCAATTACTGATAAAAAAATGACTAGATTTTTAATCAAATTTAAAGATGCAATTGAATTAGTAAATCACGCTATACTTGATATGGTAGGAGGAGAAATTTATGTGAAGAAAATTCCATCTGTTAAAATAACTGATTTAGCTTTAGCCATTAACAAAAATGCAAAATTCAAAATTATAGGTATAAGACCTGGAGAAAAATTACATGAACAGATGATTTCCTCTGAGGATTCTAGTTATACATATGAATACCGAAATTATTATAAAATCCTTCCTAGTATTAACAACTGGCATAAGGATCGAAATAGAATCAAAAGTGGGAAAAAGGTAAAGACAGGATTTTCCTATACATCAGATAACAATGATCATTGGTTAAATATTGAAGAAATAAAAAAATGGATAAAATCCTTGTAACAGGGGGCACTGGTTTTTTTGGTCTTAATTTTCTTAAAAACTTAGATAAAAATATTTTTCTTCTTGGAAACAAAAAAAGATTAAAGAAAAATAATAAACAAATAATTTTTGTTGAAAAGATCAACAAAAAAAACCTGATCAAGGTTATAGACTCATTTAATATCAAAATTATTATTCACGCAGCTGCAATTACAGATTTAGAATTTGCTGAAAAAAATAAACTATTAACATACAATACAAATTTTAGATTGACGAAAACTATTTCAAATATAGTCAAGTTACGTAATTTAAAATTAGTCTTCATATCAACAGATCAACTTTATGATAATCCCCTTGGGTATAGTAAGGAAAGTGAAAAAATTAAAATTCAAAATTACTACTCATTTACAAAGCATTTGTCAGAAAAATATATAAAAAACAATAATAAAAAATATTGGATAATTAGATGTTCATTTTTTGGTTGGGGAACTAATTATAAAAAATCTTTATCTGATTTTATTTATACAAATTTAAAAAAAAGAATTGTAATCAATTTATGGAATAATATTTATTTTAATCCAATTTATGTTACTGAATTAATTGAGATATCTATGAAGATTACTGAATATCAAGTGGGTATTTATAACATTGGATCAAATAAAAAAATATCAAAATTTGATTTTGGAATGTTAATTGCAAAAGAATTTGAACTAGACACGAAAAATATTAGATGTGTTAACTATGAAAATAAGGAGTTAATAAGACCAACTAATATGAGTGTTGATGTAAAAAAAATAAAAAAAATTTTTTATAAACATAATTTTGACATAAAAAGTCAAATTAGATTACTTAAAAGTGACTATAAAATACTAAGAAATGAAATCTTAAAATATTAAAATTAATGAAAAAGATTATCTGTATTATTAATGCCAGAGGTGGTTCAAAAAGAATAAAAAATAAAAATATTATTTCATTTAATTCTAAGCCTCTAATTTATTGGACCATAAAATCTGCTCAAGACTCAAAAATATATAATCACATTTTTGTTAATACAGACTCTAGTGTAATTGCACAAATAGCTAGAGATTTTGGAGCAAAAGTTCCTTTTCTGAGACCCAATTTTTTAGCTGGAGACAAAACATCCAGCGTAGACTCAACAAAGTTTTTTTTAAATAAAATAAGTGAGTCAGTCGATAATTTTGATTTACTACAACCAACGTCACCCCTCAGAACTAAAAAAGATATAATTAATTTTCACAATTTTGTTGAAAAGCATAACTTTAAGTCTGTTGTGTCTATAAGCAAATTACATAATCCCTCTTCGAAGCAATATATACTAAAAGACGATTTTTCTATTAGAAAACTTAATCAAAATGATTTAGCAAAAAAAATTAATGTATTCTTCTTGAATGGATCAATATATTATAACAATATTGACTCTTTTCTTAAATATGAAAAGTTTATTTTTAAACACACAAAAGGTTTTAAGATGACTAAAAAGAACTCTATAGATATTGATACATTCGAAGATCTTGAATTAGCCTTAAAGTCTAAATAAATTAATATGAAAAAAGTTCTTGTAACTGGATCTGACGGATTTATAGGTTCTCATTTGGTAGAGCATTTAGTAAAAAAAGGATATTCTGTAAAAGCGTTTGTTTATTATAATTCATTTAATAAAAAGGGCTGGTTAGATAAAATTGATGAAAAGGTATTGGCAGATACTGAAATTTTTTTTGGAGATATCAGAAATATTGATAGCACAAAACTAGCTATAAAGAATTGTGGGTCAGTATTACACTTAGCATCTCTTGTTGGAATACCTTACTCATATGATACTCCTCAGAGTTACTTGGACACAAATATAAGAGGAACTTTGAATATTTTACAATCATCTCTTAGCGCAAATATTGAAAATTTTATTCATACATCAACAAGTGAAGTCTATGGAAAAAGCAAAATATTCCCTATAAATGAAAACCAACCTTTAGTTGGAAAGTCACCATATTCTGCATCAAAGATAGCAGCTGATCAGTTAGCGTATTCTTTTTATAGCTCGTTTGATTTACCTGTTCGTATTATAAGACCATTTAATACTTATGGACCAAGACAATCTTTAAGGGCAATAATACCCACAATCATTTCACAAGTACTTTACTCAGAAAGAGACTATATAAAATTAGGTTCTTTAACTCCCAAAAGAGATTTAACTTATGTCGCAGATACTGTAAGAGCTTTCGAGATGATGCTTTCGAATAAAAAAATTAATGGTGAGGTAATAAACATTGGTACAGGATTTGAAATTCAAATTAAAAACTTAGCTAATTTAATTGCAAAATGCTGTGGTAAAAATATTAAGTTTATCTCAGATAAACAGAGAATAAGACCTCTAAATAGTGAAGTTAATAGACTTTTATGTGATAATAAAAAAGCCAAAAAAATTCTTAAATGGACTCCAAAGTATTCAAAATTGAAAGGTTTAGAATTGGGCTTGAAAGATACAATTGATTGGATAAAAAATAATTCTGATAATAGTTATAAACAACAAAAATACATAAAATAAACCTCTATGAAAAAAAAATTAGATTGGCAAATAATTAGCCTTAATGACTCTATAAGAAATGCAATGGTTTTACTTAATAAAACACCCATTAAAACTTTATTAGTACTCAATAAAAATAAGCTAGTAGCTACTTTGTCTGATGGAGACATCAGAAGAGGGATAATTAAAGGTAAAAAAATAGAATCTCATATAAGTGAAATTTGTAATTATGATTTTAAATTTGTTAATAACATAAATGACAAATCAAAGATTCAAGATATTTTTCAAAAGTTTGATTTACCTCTTATCCCTGTCATTGATCAAAAAAATAAAATATTAGATATTATCTATAAAGACTCAGTAAGTTTAAATAACTTGTATAAAGATAATTTCATTTTCATTTTGGCAGGTGGGGAAGGCACTAGGTTAATGCCTTTAACAAAGAGTATTCCAAAACCAATATTAAAAGTAGGTAAATTATCAATAATAGAAATTATATTTAATTTTTTTAAAAATTGTGGATACAATAATTTTATAGTTTCTTTAAATTATAAAAAAAATGAATTTAAAAAATATTTATCTAAAACTAGTTCAATTAAATATAGTGTAATCGAAGAAAAAGAACAATTAGGAACAGCAGGTTCACTAAGTTTACTGAAAAATATAAAAAAACCATTTTTTATTATAAATGGAGATATTATTTGTAATACAAATTACTCATCATTAATGGAATTTCATAAATTGAATAAGGCAAAATTAACTATAGTTACAAGAAGGATTGAGAAAAAGTCTCAATACGGGGTATTAGAAATAAATAAAAATAAGATTGTAAAAAACATTATCGAAAAACCTGTTGATTATGATTTTATCAATGCTGGTATTTATGTAGCTGAGCCATCTATATTAAAATTTCTAAAATATGGAAAAAAAATAGATATGCCTGATTTAATAAGAATATTAATTAAAAAAAAGATGAAAGTTATTTCATATGAAATTTATGATTATTGGAGAGATATTGGTACTATTGAGAATTTAAACGAAGTAAGGTCTGCAATTTCTCATATGATTAAATGAAAAAAAAAATATTTTTTTTATCTGTCTCAAGATCAGACTTTGATAGGTATTTGTCAATAATTACTGCATTAAATAAAATAAATAAATCGCAAAACACAGTATTAATTTCTGGATCCCACTATTCTTCAAAATTTGGAAATACTCACAAAATAATTAAAAAAAGTGGTTTTAATTATATTAAGGCTATCGATAAAAAGTATGTCACTCATGTAAGTAAATACTCTTCAAATATAGTAAATATAACTTCAAAATTATCTAAAATTTTTAATAAAAAAAAACCTGACATGTTAGTTATTTTAGGCGACAGATATGAAATGATCTCAGGACCTTTAGCCTGCTTGGATAAAAATATTCCAATAATACATATTCACGGTGGTGCAGTTACTTATGGCGCTATAGATGATAATATAAGGCATTCATTAACTAAACTCTCAAATTTTCATATTGTATCCCATGAAATATATTTAAAGAGAATTAAACAATTGGGAGAAGAAAATTGGAGAATTAAAAATCTTGGTGCTCCTGGATTAGATTATATTAAGCAAAGAGGAAAAAAACCAATAAATAAAATCATTGCAAATAAATATAATTTAAAAAAAAATAATTATATCTTGATTTGTTTAAACGCTGAAACACGAGCACTCACTAAATTAAAAAAAAATATTGATCAATTATTAAATTTTTTAAAATCTAGAAAAGAAATTAAAATATTTACATATCCCAATTCTGATCCAGGATGTGATCTAATAATTTCTAATTTCAAAAAATTTGTTACTGAAAATGAAAATAGTTATTTAATTAAAAACTTTGCAAATAACGAGTTTTATCCAATTTTGAGTAATTGCAAATTTCTCATTGGCAACTCTTCTGTAGGTATAGTCGAAGCAGCAAGTTTTAAAAAACCAGTAATTAATTTAGGTGATAGGCAATATGGAAAAATTCATCCTTTTAATGTTACTAATTCAAACTATTCATCATTTTCAATCAGAAAATGCCTAAAAATAATTGAGTCAAAAAATTATATGTCTAAAATAAAAAATTTAAAAAATCCATATGGAAATGGAAACTCAGGTATAAAAATCGCTCGACAACTACTTAATATTAAAATTAATAGTGATCTTATGAAAAAAAAATTTATAGATAAATGAAATTTAAAAAGAAAATATCTGAGTCGATAGAGTCAAAATTTAGCAAGTTAGCAAAAGAAAAAAATATGAAAAAGGAAAAAATCTACTCATTAGGTTTGGGAGAACCCTACTTTGAAACACCAAAGTCTATATCGAAAAAAGCATTTTCATCTATTAAATTAGGTAACACTAGATACTCTGACTCAAAAGGTAGTTTTAATCTGAGAAAATTAATATCAAATAAATATAATGAAAAATATAAAGTAGCATCTTCATCTGATAACTTTCTTATAACACCTGGCTCGAAGTTTGGTCTTTACCTCATATTAAAGTCTATTCTTAATTTTGGTGATACAATAATTAATATAGGTCCTTGTTACCCGAGTTATGAGCCACAGATTTATCTTTCAGAACCAAATGCAAAAATTAAAACTTTAAATCTTGAAAAAGATTTTCAATTAAACATAAATAAATTAAAAAAAAAATTTACAATAAATACTAAAGCAATAATTATTAATTCACCAAATAATCCAACTGGTAAGATTTTCACTGAAAAAGAATTAAATGAAATTTTTAAATTGGTAAAGAAGTATAATACTTGGCTAATTATGGACCTTATTTATGAAGACTTGAGTTATTTAAATCATAATATTATTACAAATAATACTATGTTAAATTATAAAAAACTTATCGTAGTGAGTGGATTTTCAAAATCATATAGTATGACAGGATGGAGAATTGGTTACATCTTTACAAAAAATAAAATATTAGACTTAATGCTTAAAATTAATCAACACCTTATAACAAATGTACCATTATTTATTCAAGATGCCTCTATTGAAGCACTTAAAAATCATGATTATCAAATCAAAAAATTTAATAGAGAGCTAAAATCTAATTATGAGTATTTATCTTTAAAGTTATCTAGATTGGGTTTTAAAATACCTACATATGTTGGCGGTATGTTTATCTTTATTGATATTAGCAAATATG
>MDSZ01249568.1_pt1 | contig 20777 bp, 30 predicted proteins | sample 811201 | NCBI WGS metagenome assembly MDSZ01 (sample SAMN05326647, study PRJNA326480) | marine metagenome | isolation source: seawater | place: Indian Ocean: North | collected 2010 | reverse complement strand
TAAAAAGTAATAGATTTACAAACGGACCTAAAGTAAAAGAATTTGAACAAATATGGTCTGAATGGCTAGGAGTTAAACACTCTGTAATGGTTAATTCTGGTGCTTCTGGGAATTATATTTCTATTGCTATGGTAAAAGAACTAGTAGGTGAGGGTGAAATTATAGTACCCCCTATTGGATGGTCTTCAGATGTCTCTTCAATAGCACAATTAGGAATGACTCCTGTATTTGCTGATGTATCCCTGGATAATTTTAATATGACGGCTGAAAATATTAAAAATGCTATTACACCTAAGACTAAAGCAATTGTGTTAGTCCATGCTTTAGGTTTTAATGCTTTAACAGATGTAATTATACAAATAGCTAAGGATCATAATTTAATTTTAATAGAAGATTGTTGTGAAGCTCACGGTGCTAAATTTGGAGATAAAAAAGTAGGTTCAATAGGTGATATTTCTTTATTTTCTTTTTATTTTGGACATCATATTACTACTATTGAAGGTGGTATGGTTTGTGTAAATGATCCCAAACTTTATGATTTAGCTAAGTTGTTCCGCTCCCATGGTATGACAAGAGAGGCATCCCCTGAACTACAAGAGCATTATAAACTTACTAACCCAGACTTGAATCCATTATTTACTTTTGCTGTAGCAGGTTTCAATATGCGTAGCAGTGAGTTAAATGCTGTTTTAGGTATTGAACAAATGAAACGTATTGATCACAATATAGAACGAAGAAAAGAAAATTTAAGTATTTGGCTAAAAAATTTAGATAGTTCTAAATTTATAAAAGGATTTAAAACTTGGGGTAATAGTAGTTTTGCTTTACCTCTTATAATGCAATCTATTACTAGACATAAACTTAAAGATGTTTGTAAAATTTTAGAAAAAGAAGAAGTAGAATATAGAATAGGCACTGCTGGGGGAGGAAATCAAGCACGCCAACCCTATCTTAAAAAATTTCCTTATAGGATAGCTGGAAGATTACCCCAAGCTAATTATATTCACGATTATGCTCTTTATATAGGAAATCATACAGATTTAACTGAGGAGCAAATTATTAATTTATGTAAAAAATTAAACAATGTTTAAAAATCAAAAAGTTTTAGTAACTGGTGGGGGTGGTATGATTGGTCGCTCTTTAGTTAAATTTCTACTAGAAAAAGGAGCCCAAATAACAATTGCTGATCTTACTGAACCCTCAGACCTCCCAGAAAGTGTAAAATATGTTAAGGTTGATTTAAGATATTTTGCTAAATGTGAAGAAATTTGTAGTGGCATGGATTATGTATTTAATCTTGTAGGTGTTAAAGGTTCTCCTAAAATGTGTGCAGAACAACCTGCTGATTTTATGATCCCTATGCTTCAATTTAATACTAATATGATGGAAGCTGCTCGTAGAGCTAATGTAAAATGGTACCTTTATACAAGTTCTGTAGGGGTATATGCTCCTGCTAGTGTGTTTGTAGAGGATAGTGTATGGGAAACAGTACCCTCACCAAATGATAGATTTGCGGGTTGGGCTAAACGTATGGGTGAATTACAAGCCGAAGCATATTCTATTCAATATGGTTGGGATAAAGTATCTATTGTACGCCCCGCTAATGTATATGGTGATTATGATAACTTTAATCCAGAAAATGCTATGGTAGTGCCTTCATTAATAAGAAAAGCCCAAGAAAATGATATTCTTGAAGTCTGGGGAGATGGATCAGCAGTAAGAGATTTTATCCACGCTGATGATGTAGCTTTAGGAATGATATTTGCCGTAGAAAAAGGAATTACAGAACCCATAAATTTAGGATCTGGAAAAGGATATTCTATTAAAGAAGTTGTAGAAATGGTAGTTAAACATGCTGGTAAATCTTTAGAAATTAAGTGGCTAACTGATAAACCTTCTGGGGATGCTTTAAGGTTGTTTGATATGACTAGGGCAAAATCTTATGGGTTTAATATTTCTGTAAATTTAGATAAAGGAATCCAAAAAACCACTGAATGGTTTACTAACAATAAAGAAATTTTAGATAAAAGGTATAATGCCTTTGTTCACCATTAATTATGGATTTAGTAACAGGAGTAAATAGTGGGTTAGGACAATACCTACATACTAATATCGATTCCTTAGGGCTAAATAGAAATAATTGGGATGAAATAAAAAACAAAGAATTCGATACTATAATTCATTGTGCATTTAATAAAGAAAATACCATATCAGACTATAAAAAATATTTAGATGATAATATTTTCTTAACCCAACGTCTTAAAGAATTAAAATGTAAAAAATTTATTTATATTTCATCTGTTGATGTTTACCAAAAAAATAAAAATTTATATTCTTATTTTAAATTATTTTCTGAAACTTTAATGGATAAAGAAGATTTGATTTTAAGGTGTCCTATGATATTAGGAAATACTATGAAACCAAATCATGTTACTAAATTATTTAATAATGTAAAACACATAGGATTATCCGGAGAATCTGAATTTAATTATATTTTAATGCAAGATTTAGTTAATTTTTTTCAAAGTAAAGATTATTTAAAGTATTCTGGAGTAATTGATTTTGTTTCTAATAGTTCTTTAAAGTTAGAAAAATTAAAAAATGTATTAAATTCTAAAACTAAATTAGGAAATTATATTTACAATAATAGCTTGGATTATATAAACCCTATTTTTATATTAAACGAAAAATACAATAATTCATCCCTAAATAAAATAAAAACGTATTTTAAATGAAAAAAATTCTAATTTGTGGAGCTACAGGTTTTATCGGGAGAAATCTTCTTGACTATTTTTACAAGCAAAATAAATATAAAATTAAAGCAGTCTGTTTTAAAAGAGATCCTATTGAGGGTTACGAAGGGGTAGAATGGGTAAGAGGGGATTTAAATGATTCTAAATTTGTAAAAAAAGTATTAAAAGATATAGATATAGTACTCCAATTTGCTGCAACTACATCAGGATCAAAGGATATTACTACAAAACCCTATATCCATGTTACTGATAATGCTGTTATGAATAGTTTATTATTAAGGGAATGTTATGAACAAGGTATAGAACATTTTGTTTTTCCTAGTTGTACTGTGATGTATCAACCTTCTCCTAATGCTTTATCCGAAAAGGATTTTAATGGGAATGATGAAATATTTCCAACGTATTTTGGAGTAGGAAATACTAAAGTTTATATTGAAAAAATGTGTGAATTTTTTTCAAGATTAGGCAAAACAAAACACACAGTAATAAGACATTCAAACATGTATGGTCCTTATGATAAGTATGATTTAGAAAAATCTCATATGTTTGGGGCTACCATTACTAAAGTAATGACTTCTAATGATGGTAAAATTAATGTTTGGGGCACAGGGGAAGAAGCTAGAGATTTACTTTATGTGCTAGATTTAGTTAAATTTGTAGAGGCTGCTATTATAAAGCAATCAACCCCATTTGAATTATTTAATGTTGGTTTAGGTAAAGCAACTCAAGTTAAGGAAGTAGTTAAAAAAATAGTAAAACATTCTGGAAAAAAACTTGAAATGGTTCACGATTTGTCTAAACCAACAATACCAACATCTTTATTTTTAGATTGTACCAAAGCAAAAGAATTACTTGACTGGGAACCTGAAACGGATTTAGATGAAGGGATTATTAAAACTTTAAAATGGTATAAAAAAAACATATGAAAAAAGTTTTAATTACAGGAATTACTGGGATGGTAGGTTCTCATCTCGCTGATTTTATTTTAAAAAATACAAATTGGGAAATTTATGGGTTAGCTCGATGGAATGATTCGTTAGAAAATATTGAACATTTATCAGAATATATTAATAAAAAACATCGTATTGAACTTATCTATGGTGATTTAAATGATTTAGCTTCATTAATTACAGCTATTGATAGGGCACAACCTGATTATGTTTTTCATTTAGCAGCCCAATCATATCCTCAAACTAGTTTTAATGCGCCTATAGAAACTCTTCAAACTAATATATTAGGGACGGCCAATTTATTAGAGGCATTGCGTAAATCACCATATAAAAACGCTATAACGCATGTATGTGCGTCAAGTGAGGTATTTGGACGTGTGCCATCTGATAAATTACCTATTAATGAAGAATGTTCATTCCACCCAGCTTCCCCTTATGCTATCTCTAAAGTAGGTACAGATTTAGTAGGTAGGTATTATGCTGAAGCCTATAGTATGAACATTATGACTACACGAATGTTTACTCATACTGGACCTCGTAGGGGAGATGTATTTTCAGAATCAACATTTGCTAAACAAATTGCTATGATTGAAGCTGGATTGCAAGAACCTAAAATTTATGTAGGTAATTTACAATCATTAAGAACCTATGCTGATGTAAGAGATGCTGTTAAAGCTTATTACATGTTAGTTACTAAAGATCCACAATCTGGGGCTTATTATAATATTGGAGGAACTTATACTTGTAAAATACAAGATATGTTAGACTATTTAATAAGTCAGTCAACTGTAAAAAATATTAAAATAGTAACTGACCCAGAACGTTTAAGACCTATTGATGCTGATCTTCAAATTCCAGATACTACTAAATTTCAAAGCCATACAGGGTGGGAACCAGAATATACTTTTGAACAAACTATGAATGATCTTCTTCAATACTGGAGAGATAAAGTTAATTCAGGAAGAAAGTTTTTAAGACGATGATTTTTCCTGAAGTTAAAATATCTATTCCTTCTTCATTTGAAGATTTTAGAGGTGAACTTTATACTTTATATAAAAAAGGAGATTATAATTTAAATTTTAACCACGATAAAGTATCTATCTCTAGACAGCATACTCTTAGAGGATTACATGGAGATAAAAAATCATGGAAATTGATTACATGCCTCTCGGGGGAATTTTATTTAGTTGTAGTTGATAATAGACCTGATTCTCCTAATTATTTAAAATGGGATTCAATAATTTTAACATCTAAAAATAAAAAACAAGTATTAATACCCCCTATGTTTGCTAATGGACATCTAATTTTAAGTCAGGAAGCAACACTTTTTTATAAATGGGCATATGAAGGAAATTATCCTGATGTAGATGAGCAATTTACCCTTAAGTGGAATGATCCTAAAGTTTCTGTCCATTGGCCTATTTCAAACCCTATTTTATCACAAAGAGACAAATGAAAAGAAAATATTTACCCACACTAGCTGAATTAGTAGATAGATTATCTATAATACAACTTAAAGAAGTGTTTATTACAGAACATAAATCTGAGTATGCACAAGAAATTAAAGAAATAGTACACGACATTGAATTAATCCTAAATAATGAAAATATTAGGTTAACTGGAGAAGATGTAAGAGCTATTATAGTTTTATCCCAAATGAATCTTCATATTTGGCATAACGAAACTAAGTATAGAGCGGGAACAGGAGATGGTAATTTAGGACTTACTCATGGGCTTAACGGGATTAGAAATACCGCTAAAAATAAAATCCAAGAACAATCAGGAGGTAGAAAAGATTATAAAATTGATTGTATTGCAGCTGAGTTTAAAGATTGGGAAATTAGTTGGTAATGGAAATATTAGTTATAGGAGATAGTTGTGTGGATGTATTTAGGTATGGGGAAGTTTCTAGATTAGCTCCTGAAGCTCCAGTTCCTATTATAAAACCCGAAAAAGAAACTTCATGTCCTGGAATGGCGGGCAATGTAGTAGAAAATCTAAAAGCATTAGGAGCTAAAGTTAGTTTTATAACAAATAAAAAAGAAATCAAAAAAATTAGATATATTTGTTCAAAATATAATCATTTACTTTTAAGAGTGGATGAAAATGATAAATGTGAAAAAATAAATCTAAATTTTAAACACTTACAATCCAGGGGAACACCACTTGGTTTTGATGCTGTTATCATTTCAGATTACAATAAAGGATTTTTGGATATAGAGGATATTAAACACATATCTACTAATTTTGATTGCCCTATATTTTTAGATACTAAAAAAGAATTAGGCAATTGGTGTTCACATATAGATTATATCAAAATTAACTCCCAGGAATTTAATAATAGTAAATCCCAAATCAATAATTCAAAATCATTATATAATAAAATTATAGTTACTCGTGGTAAACATGGTTGTAATTATCAAGGTATAAATTATCCTACTACCGAAGTCCCAGTAAAAGACGTTTCGGGAGCTGGAGATACTTTCTTAGCGGGGTTAGTAGTAGAATATATAAAAACAAATAATATAAAATCATCAATTAATTTTGCTCAAGAATGTACAACAAAAGTAGTTCAACAAGCAGGAGTATCAACAGTTAAAAAATAAAAAATGAAAAAAATAGGACTTTTATTTACTAGTAGGAATAATTATGAATTACTAGATTTTTATGCCCAAAATGTAGATACTGAGGGCATTAGTATTTTGAATATAGATGAGGATTCAACCGAGGAAAATAAACTTAAAGGAAAAGAGATTTGTAAAAAGCATGGTATAGAATATATGGATCGTGAAGAACGAGGGATGCTTTTTAATATGATTACTGCTTGTAATTATTTTGAATCAAAAGGACTAGAATGGATAATATGGTCACAACATGATAGTTTTCCTGAAAAAGGATTTTTTAGTAAATTTGATAAACTAGTTACAGAAAAAAATCTTAATAATTTTGGTGTTGTAGGGTTTAATGTTTTACATGATAAAACATGGTACCAATTAGCTCGTACTCCTCTACAACCAGAACAAGGAGAATTTTATGATAGACATCCAATTAATACTCCTCTTCCTTCTAAGTGGTCTAAACCTTATGCTGTAGAAAGTGTTTTTAATGTAATAACAGCGGTTAATATATCTCAATATAGGAAACACATAATACCCACAAGTGACTACCATTTTTTTCACACTTGGGATGATATAGCATTTCAATTTTTGAATAAAAATATTTATAATATTTGTTTACCTGATTTTAGAGTTGACCATAATCAAGATGTTAAAGTAAATTATAATATTCCTTATAAATCTCCTTTACTTGGAGGACCTCATGCTAAAAATGAAGAAGAAAGAGAATATTATTTTAGTAAATGGGGATTTAAAGAAGTTTGGTTTAACAGATGGGGTTTTTGGTATGATGATAGAAGTAGCTTTGAATCAGTTAAAGAACACTATAAAGGTACCTTACTTTATGATTTTTATCATTTTGATAGGAATAATTCCCCAACTCCTTTAAAAACATTTGATCTATGATCAATGGTAAATCAGTAGTAGCAATTACTCTAGCTAGAGGAGGTTCTAAAGGAGTAAAAAAGAAAAATATAATTCCTATTAATGGGAAACCTCTATTGCTTTATACTACTGAAGAGGTTATAAAATCTAAATACATTGATCACTATGTAGTAGCTACAGATGATGCAGATATAACTCAATTATGTGCTAATAACAACATAGCAACATTTCAAAGAAAACCTGTAGCTGATACTCAAACTACAGCAGAAGGACTTTTAGAGGTATTAGGGGGTTTATCTTCTTATGATTATGTTATAGAAGTAATGTGTACAAATCCATTTAAAACAGTACACGATATAGACTCTGTTATAGAAAAACTAGATCAAGAACCAGGCAACTCAGTAACATCTGTAACCCGAATTTGGGACCATCATCCTAATAGAGTAAAATTTATCACAAATGGTTACCTTCAAGGATTTAACCCAGATGAAGATCCTGATAAGCCAGGATGGAGAAGACAAGATTTATCCCCACCTGCTTATGTAAGAAATGGATCTTTATATGCTATGACTTATGATCAAATAACGAAACATAAAAAACGTTTAACCCTAAAAACTGTTCCTTACATTATGGACGCTGAAAAATCTATTAACATAGATGAACCCCTTGATTTATTAATAGCCGAACATTTACTACAGAATGAAAATAACTAAAGTTATAGGGTATGGTTTATCTTCCCCTTTAAAAGAATCTAATTTTGTATATTATGGATACCAAAACAATATTAAAAACATTGGTATAGTAGAAGTCCATACCGATACAGGGTTAGTAGGATTTGGAGAAACCTATGCTGGGGTGTATTGTGCTGAACTAGTTGCCCCTGTTGTTGAATATTTACAAAGTTATTTAGTAGGACAAGATGTAAATAAAATTATTAGCGTAGATTCTTTACCTTTTATTGGGAGGAGCGGTTTAGTTAAAAGTATCTACAGCGGAATAGAGATTGCCCTTTACGATATCCTTAGTAAAGAGCAAAATCTTCCATTGTGGGAGTATTTAGGAGGTTCTTCTCTAGAACCCCAAACATATGCCAGTAATGGATCTGCTAGATTTACTCCAGAGCAAATTGAGGAAGATGTTAAATCTATATTAGATCTAGGATTTACTTCATATAAAATGAGAGTAGGCCTCCAATCTAAAACTCAAGATTTAAAAAGATTAGAAGCAGCTCGAAAACATTTAGGAGATTCTAATTTGATGGTTGATGCTATAATGGGTACTAATCCTAATTCTTGGGATTACCCCACAGCTCTCCAATGGTCAAAAGATTTAAATCAATTTAACACCTATTGGCTTGAAGAACCATTTAAACCTACTTTAGTTGAAGATTATTCCTCTCTTAATTCAGAATCACCAGTTCAAATAGCAGGAGGGGAAGCATTAAACCAATTATTAGAATTTGATTTATATTATAAAACAAAGGCAGTAAATATTATTCAACCTGATGTTACCAATAGTGGAGGAGTACAGGATTGTTTATATGTTATAGATAAATTTACCCCTAAAAATACAGCTATGCATGTTTGGGGCAGTCAAGTAGCAATTAATGCTAATTACCATATAGCTAAAGCTAAAAACGTTTTGTTTTTAGAAATTCCCTTAATGGAACTTGAAATCAACGATCATATTAATACCCCGGGCCCAGGAATAGGCATTGATATAACAAATGAAATTAAAGCAAAGTATAAATTAAATAAAACTTTAAATTTTAAATTATGAAAATAAAAGATATTACAAACCATAAATTATTTATTCCTTCAATTAAAAAGGTTAATGAATTAAGTAAAAATATAAAAAATTTAGGAGGAAGTGTTCCCCACAACCATCACCATATATTATTTGTGATTAAAGAATTATTAGGTAGTAAATGTAAAAATTACCTAGAAATAGGGGTTGCCGCGGGGGGGAGTATGTTAAATGTTATGCAATCCAAATATAAAACTAAATATTACGGTATTGATCTTTTTAATCATATGAATGGTTATCTAACTTATAAAGAAGGCGAAACTATATTACAAAGAATTACTACAGTAATAGATACTTTAAATGTGAATAAACATGAATATACCCTTATAGAAGGAGATTCTATGGACCCTTCTACTTCATATAAAATTAAAATGATAAAAGGGGGCATAGATTTATTTTATATAGATGGAAATCATACCCAAGTATATGTTAATAATGATTTTTCAGTGTATGAAAAATATGTTAATAAAGGTGGAGTTATAGTTTTTGATGATAATGTTGTTCCTGCGTATAACCTTATCCCTTCTAATTATACCTATCTTGGTAAAATCCCTCGTGAAGCATATATCTTACATAATGATCAACTCCAACAAACCAATATTTCTTCTTCTGGGGAAGTTATTTACAATTATAAAGGAAGACATGATGATGTTAAAAATATTGGTACTTGGCAAAAAATCATACACAGGAACGATTTTATCTTCGAAAACTACAGCCACATTTTTATAAAAAACTAAAATGATAATTTATACTGATCTATTTAACAGAACTAAAAATTATTCTTTAACTCAAGAAATTATTAATCTTGTTGAAAATAAATTTAATATTACTCTTACTACTCAAGTTGATCCTAATGCCCAAGTGTATTGGGGAGATAAATTTAATATGGGTTTATACTCTCAAATGCCTAATTTAAAATGGGTCCACTTATCTAAAACAGGTTACGGCAAATTCACTTTCCCCCCAGGTGTTATAGTAACTAATACTCCTAAAAGTTCTGAAGGTGTAGCAGAATATGCCTTAACTGGAATTTTATATTTACTTAGAGGTCTAGACAGAATGACCCGTGATAGAAAATCATTTGATGTTAATATAAACCATATAGTACCGTTTAATGAAGTTAAATGTTTGATAGTAGGTTATGGGAGTATTGGTAAAAAATTAGATTCCTTATTGCACTCTTTAGGAATTCAAACTAATATAGTAACTCGAACTAGTTTTGTTTCTCTTCCACAACTTGTAAAGTCTCATCATTTTGTAGTTAATTGCTTACCCTTAAATGATACTACAAAAGAATGTTTTAATAAGTCTATATTTTCTTCAATGGAATCTTATTCTTATTTTATCAATGTTGGGAGAGGAGAAACAGTTAATGAAAATGATTTAACTACAGCATTAAGTTCTCAAACTATCAGAGGAGCTTTTTTAGATGTTATCCAAAATGAACCTTTAAAAGAAAATAATTCTTTATTAGAGTTAGATAATGTATTTATTTCACCTCACATTGCTAATTCTCTTTATAATAGTTTGGATACCCAAGTAAAAGAATTTATATTCAATCTAATTAACTATAAAAGTAATAAACCTTTAGTAAATATAGTATATGATTCAAATAATAGCTGAAATTGGTTGGAATCACTGTGGTGATTTAGAATTAGCCAAACAAATGGCTAAAGCTGCTCAAGAAAATGGAGCAACATTTGCCAAATATCAAACATGGTCAGTAGATAGACTTAAACCCGGTAGTTGGGATGAAGATGGAAGAAGGCAAATTTACGAAAAAGCTGAGTTATCTAAGCAGGATCATATCGAACTTATAGATTATTGCAAAGAAATTGGAATTAGTTTCCTTTCTTCAGTATTTAGTATTCCTGACGCAAAATTATTAGTTGAATTAGGGTTAAGTGAAGTCAAGATTCCTAGTTTTGAGTCAAGAAACCATGAACTTATTAGTTATTGTAATGATAACTTTAAAACTGTCTTTATGTCTACTGGAACTTCTAAAATGAAAGAAATAGAAGAAAGTGTAAAGTTATTTACTAAAGCAAAACTGTATTTAATGCATTGTGTATCTTCTTATCCTTGTAATCCTTCTATAGCTAATATAAAAAGGATGGTAGTAATGCAGAATCTTAGTCCTATTGCTAACCAATTTATACATGGAACAGGATACTCAGATCATATACAAGGAGTAGAATCAGCTAAAGTAGCTATAGAGTTTGGGGCCCAAGTAATAGAAAAACACTTTACAATAGATAATAATCTCCCGGGCAGAGATAATAAGTTTGCAATACTACCTAATGAACTTGCTAATCTTTCTTCTTATCTTGAATTAAGAAATGAAATGCTTATAGATCATGGAGTTGATTTCCAAGATTGTGAAACAGATTCAAGAAATAATTACACAGGAAGATTCAATGGATAAGGTAAGTATCATAATCAGAAACAGGAATGAGGGAGAATTTATAGGGTTTGCCCTGCAATCTTGTTTAGATTTTTTTGATAAACCCGAAATTATAATTGTAGATAACAATTCAACTGATGATTCATTAGAAGTAGTTAGTTGGTTTAATGATAGAACATCTATAAAAATTCTACCTTTAAATAAATATACTCCTGGGAAATCTATAAATTTAGGGGTCCAAAATGCTACTTATGATACTATTTTAGTACTATCTGCTCACTGCCAGATTACAGAAGTTGATTTAGGACTAACTAAAGATTTATTAAAAGAAAACGTAGCAGTATTTGGTCAACAAAATCCTATATATAAAGGTAAAAAAATTACAAAAAGATATATTTGGAGTCATTTTGGGGATAAATGTGTAACTAATATGTACTCTAGCATAGAAAATAGACATTTTTTGCATAATGCTTTTTGTTTTTACAATAAACAATTTCTCCTTCAAAATCCAATTTCAGAACAGTATGCCGGAAAAGAAGATAGATATTGGGCTAAAGACATGGTAAACCAAAATTATAATTATATTTATACCCCTGAATTTAAGTGTAATCACTTTTATACTAGTAAGGGGGCTACTTGGAAGGGATTAGGTTAAAATTTAAAACAAAATTAAAAAATAATATAAACATGAAACTTAGAGAAACTATGCTTCCAGTACTTCGTCCCTATGGAGGGAAAGAAGAAGTAGAAGCTTTAAAAGAAGTTATAGAAAGTGGATGGTGGGGAAATGGACCTAAAGTAAGCCAATTTGAAAAAGAATTTGCTGAATTAGTAGGAGCTAAATATGCAGTTGCTGTTACCAGTAATTCTCATGGTCAAGATCTTGTTATGAAAGCTTTAGGAATTAAAAATAAAGATGTAGTAAACCCTACTATATCATTTATGGCTACAGCAATGATTCCTTTATGGAATGATTGTACTACAAATGTCGTAGATGTAGATCCCTATGAAATGAATATTTGCCCCGACGATGTTAAAAAACATCTTAAACCTAACTCGGATGTTCTTATTGCTGTGAATGAAGCTGGGGTACCTGCCCCTATTGATGAAATAAGATCATTTTATGATGGATTTATTATTGAGGATTGTGCTCATAGTTGTTGGACTCCTGGAGCGGGTACTAAAGGAGATGTAGCAGTTTGGTCTTTCCAAGCTGTAAAAACTATGCCTAGTGGAGATGGAGGTATGATTACTCTTAATGATGAAAAACTTTATCATAAACTAAAAGAAATGACTTGGTTTGGAGTATCTTCAACTTTTTCTAGAGTAAATAAAAAAGATTCTATCTCAGGCAAACCTGGTTATACTTGGGATTATGAAGTAGATAAAGTAGGTTATAAATGTTATATGATTGATTTAACAGCAGCATTATGTTTAGAACAACTTAAAAAGTTACCTGATCATTTAAAGTGGAGAAGACATGTTCAAACTCGTTATAATAATGAGTTATGTGATCAAGTAACTCGTCCTGCTTGGTCTGAAACTGTACAATATTACTGTGCTAAGGTTCCTCATAAAGATAGGGATCAATTAATTGATTACCTTGCTAGCAAAAATATACACACTTCAGTTCATTTTAAACCCCTTCACAAATATGAAATCATCCAAAAACATATGACTCATCCTGGGAGGGAATTTACAGTAGCTGATCATGAATGGTTAGGTTTAGTATCCCTTCCAGTACATAATGCTATGACAGAAGAAGATATTGATTATGTAATTTATTGGGTTAACGAATATTTTAAAAATAAATAATAATGGATAATCATGTTGTATCAATGGTTTTTAATCTTAACTTTAAAGATAAACCAAGTATGTACGAAGGAGAAAATCCTTGGATTAGACAAAGGTTAGATATATTTAAAAAGTATTGTATTAATGCTTTTGCTAACCAAACAGATCCTAAATTTCACTTATTTTTATTTTGTGATACAAATACACCCTCCCCTTTTAGGGAAGAACTATTAGAAATAGAATCAAATTATACTTTTATTACTATTATTTGGGATTTCTCTAACATTTACGAAGTTACTATACCAGAATCTAAAAAAGAATTTTTTAGTAAAATATTAGAATATTACTTAAAAGTAAGAAAAAATAACAGTAATGAAATTATATGTAGCAGATTTGAAAGTGATGATGTGCCCGAAATTAGGTATAATGAATTTGTAAAAATAGCTACCCAATCTAATCCCATAATATCTTTAGGAAAAGGTTTATACTGGGATATAAATACTGACCAATTTTTAGATTCAATATTCCCTACAGGACCTTTCGTAAGTGTAAAATCAACTTTAGATAATTTTTTAGCTCCTTATGAAGAAGGACATCATGAAATGATTCAAAATAGAAATGGTCTTCCCATAGTAACAGAAGAAAATCTTTGGATACAATTAGTGCATGGTGAAAATATATGGAACAGATTAGATAGAATGCCAGGAAAATTAACCCAAAAACCTTCAGATGAATATTTAAAGATACATTTTGCACATGAATAAGTTATTAGTTATAGTACCTATTTGGAATAAAGAACAGTTTTTAGAAAAGACGATTGAGGGGATACTACAACAAACTTTTACAAATTTTGAATTAGTTTTAGTAGATGATTGTTCTACTGATAATTCTTTACAAATAGCTAAAACTTATGAACATCTAGATAATGTAACTGTATTAACTAATTCTAAAAATAAAGGATGTTATTTTTCTAGAAATAGGGGATTAGATTATTTTAAGGATAAAAATTGGGACTATTTTACTATACATGATGCTGATGATGTATCTGATGTTAGAAGATTTCAACATTTTATAGATTTATTTGAAAGTAATCCTACTGTAATGGGTATTAAATCTACTTCTATGGAATATGATTCTAAAACAAATGAACCCGTAATTAAAGAAGGACAATATTCAATTTTTACAGGAGAAGGAACAGCATTTTACAGAAGAGAAGTATTTAACGAACTTGGATATTTTGACAATACTAGATTTTCAGGTGACACAGATTATATGTGGAGATTAGAAGCCGCTTGTACTACTAAAAATGGTAAATGGCAGGTAGGAGCTTCAAAAGAAATATTGTATATTAATTACTCTCACGATAATAATATAACTAAAATTTATGATTGGGAAGTAACTCGCCCTCGTTATTGGCAAAAAATTAGAGAAGAAATTCAAAGCAAAATGATACCCAATAATAATTTTTACAGACAAATATTTGAGTAAATGAAATACTATGATTTTATAAAAGCCTTTAATACACCTTTACTTACTACAAAAGGCACCTTTCAACGTTCGGATAAAAATGATTTACATAAGTATGTAGTACTGTATGATTATATCATTAATGCTCAATATTTAAAAAAACAATCTCCTTTAAATATCTTAGAAATAGGTGTTAGACAGGGGGATTCAATTAAAATATGGGATGAATCTCCTTTATTTGATAAAATTGTTGGTATAGATATAGACCCTATAGAAAAAGATGTTGTAAGATTTAATTTTTCTGATAAAGTTACTTTAGAACAGGGAATGGACGGTTATGATCTTGAAGTAGCTAAATACATTAGTAATAAACATTCTAAATTTGATATTATTTTAGATGATGGAGACCATATGTGGGAAAGTCAGATAAAATTTTTTGAATTTTATTATAATCTTTTAGCCCCTGGAGGGGTTATAATGTGTGAAGACATAGCTGAAATGTATCTTCCCCAACTAAAACAATTCTGCCAGCAATACGAAGATTTTTATGTTTTTGATTTAAGAACTAAAACTAACCCACACCATAATGAGATAGTAGCTATTATTAAAAATCCTATTTAAAATGATTAGAATATTTCAAAGACATTGTAATTTTTCTTCAAATTCTCATAACAAACCTCGCCCCAAGTGGTTTGATAGAGAAAAGATATTTGATTCATTTATTAATACTTTAGATGAACGTGTTGAATACACTGCCTTTCACGATTGTGGAAATGGTAGTATTGAAGACCATTTTTTAACTAAAAAAGACGTAAATAAGGTTAGTCAATTTGGGGGAAATGATGCTCAAGCTTTCTTAAACCTATTAAAGTATATAAAAGAACAAAACTATTCAGAAGAAGATATTATTTACTTTGTAGAAGATGATTATTTACATAAAGAAGGATGGATTGATATTTTATTAGAAGCCTTTAATAATATAAATCCTGACTATTGTACTTTATATGACCACCCAGACAAATACCCCAGTCAAGCTTCTTATCTAAATATGTACGATGGCTTTCAGTCAGAAATATTAGTTACACCTTCTGTACATTGGAGAACAGTACCCTCTACAACCAACACTTATGCTTGTAAGGTTAAAACTTTAAATAAACATTTTGATATCCATGTCCAATATTGTGATTTAGTAGAAAAATGGACTAAAGATTTCCATAAATTTCTTCATTTATGGAAAGAAGGATCAAATTTAATATCTTGTATGCCTGGGTATTCTTCCCACGTAGAATCTACTATGCTAAGTCCTATTTTTAATTGGGAAAATCTTATAAAATAATGAGTAATATTTGTATTTTAGGAGATGGTTTATTGGGGTCTGAATTAGAAAAACAAACTAATTGGGATGTAATCTCCAGAAAAAGAAATAAATTTGATATAACCCACCCTGAAGATTATCATAAGTTTTTGATAAATTCGGAACATGGAGTGGTGTTTTATCCTAAATATGATGTTTTAGTAAATTGTATAGCAAATACTGATACTTATACTTCTGAAAAAACAGAACATTGGGATGTTAACCTTCAGGGAGTTAAACATTTGATAGATTTTTGTAATGAATGGAAGATAAAGTTAATTCATATTTCTACGGATTATATATTTACTCACTCTTTGGATAATGCATCAGAAAATACTGTACCTGTACATTGTGCTACTTGGTATGCATACACAAAATTAGTAGCAGATGCCCTAGTCCAATTAGAAAGTAATGATCACCTTCTCATAAGAACTACCCATAAACCAAATCCTTTTCCTTATGAAAAAGCATGGGAAGATCAAATAGGGAATTTTGATTATGTAGATGTTATGACAAGTCAAATTATAAAACTTATAAAAGGAAATGCTGATGGAGTATTTAATATAGGTACTGAACGTAAATCTATGTATGATTTAGCTCAAAAAACTAATCCTAATGTAAAGAGTAATAAAGTTTCTTCTTCTTTAACTCCTAAAAATGTAACTATGGATACTTCAAAATACCAAAAATTTATTCATCCATGATTTCAGTAATAATTCCTACTTATAAAGCTCCCGAAACTTTAGATTTATGTTTGGAATCCGCTATTAAAGGTCAAACTCAAAAAAATCAAATTATAGTAGTAGTAGATGGTTTTTATGATTTAAATAAAGATGTTCTTGAAAAATACCAAGATCATATAGACATTCTAAATCTAGAAACTAACCAGGGATTTTGCAGAGCTAATAACTTAGGGGTATACAATGCTTCATTTTCAAGTATTCTTTTAGCTCAAGATGATAATGTTTTTCCTGAAAAATGGGATGAAACTTTATTAAATAATTATTCTCCTGGGTCAGTATTGACCCCTAATCAAATAGAACCTTTCCCTAGTATGTTCAAACAATTTAATATTAAAGATTTAGGTAGAGATCCTAAAACTTTTAGTATAAATAGATTTTGGGAATATGAGAATAGTATTAAGGAAATAAATAAAATAAAAGAAAATGGTAATACTTTTCCTGCCTTTATGAGTAAGTGGGATTACTTAAGTGTAGGAGGTTTAGACGAATCTTACCCAGGTGCTTGGGTAGTTGATTGGGAATTTTTTATGAAATGTGAAATGAAAGGTCTTAAAATGCTTAGAACTTATGAATGTAATTTTTATCATTTTGTTTCTGTTGGAACTGAATCAACTCCTAAAGAAAAGTCATCTAAGCAAGAAAAAGAAAAGTTATGTCATGAATTTTTCTACTACAAATGGGGGCAATGGGCTAAACATAACCCCGAAACTAATTCTAAAATATTAAATTTTTAATATATTTATAAACATGGGTAGGAAAAAAAAAGAACGAGAAATTCTTTCACTAGAAATACTCTATGATCATAAAGAAGAACTTATTGAATTAATCGAAAGTAAAGATTTTCATCAATTATTATTAGATGAAGCCATTAAAGTAATAGAGGAATCTTTAACTAAAGAAATAAATGAAGTTAAATTATATTCAATTACTAATTTAGATTGTTTTTTAATATTACAAAAATCTAATTTTTCTAAAGTCGTAAATAAAGCTATAAAATTTTATGAAGCTGAAGAAGACTATGATAAGTGTGCTAAATTAGTTAAGCTAAAAAAGAAGGTTAATGAACCAAAAAAAAGAAATAAAAGAAGTAATTGAGAAAATTTTAGGAGCTTCACTTAGTGTTAGTGTTACTAGTAATACTGAAGAAGAAAAATTAAAACTAGAATTCCTTAAAACAATAGATTTATTTGAAAATGTTTGGAAACGCCAAAACATGTTAGATAATGAATTAGGGCTTGATTTTACATCGTATGATGAGGATTTTTTTAAAGTAATTGAAGGCATAATTCATTTTAGTTTTGCACCCACTGCTGCAGAAGCAATTTTATTTTATGTTTATTCTAGATATGATGAAGATGATAAACTAATGCCTTTTGTTGATGAGGATAATGAAGAACGTTTATTTGCTAATTCTGAAGATTTATGGGAATATTTGTTAGATCTTACGGATAAATTAATGATGAACGGAGATGCCTAAAGCCAAACCACTTAGCAAACAACAAATTTTAGCAGCAGTTAATAAAACTAAAAGTAACCGAGCAGCCAGCCGTTATTTGGGAGTATCTTATATTCATTATAAAAAATGGGCTAAAAATTATGAGGCAACTGAAGAAGGATATGAAAATTTATTTGAACAACATAAAAACCAATCAGGAAAAGGTATTCCTAAATTTTTAAATGGAGGTAAAAAAACTCCTGCAATAGTAGATATTATTGAGGGTAGAATCGATCCTTCTCATTTTGATGCTGCTAAAATTAAAGATAAATTAATAGCTGAGGGGTATCTTGATGAATGTTGTAGTAATTGTAATTTTAATGAAAGGAGAGTATTAGACTATAAAGTTCCCCTTATTATGAATTTTAAAGATGGGGAAAAGAAAAATTATAAGTTAGATAATGTAGAACTCCTTTGCTACAATTGTTATTTCCTACAGGTTGGAGATATATTTAACGACAGACAAATTCAAGGAATGGAAGAGCATAAAGCTGTAAATGAAAGTAAAGTAGATTGGGAAATTGATGATTACCACTTACAACGTTTAAAAGAACTTGGGCTTGAAGAAGATGACGAACTAGACCTAATCTCCAGATTATGAAGCGTAAAAGAAAACATCAAAAGTTAGTAGATGATTATCAAACACAAAAAAATAAACATCTTGAAAAACTTGCAACAAAAACCTTGGAGAACGATGAAAAGATGCGTAAATTTAAGGAAAAGAAAATAAACGATAAATTTCTAGATTTATTTTAAAGTGGTATACGTGAAAAAAATACAAGTAAATAGCTATGATGAGTGGCTTAAAATGGCCCTAAACCAAAAGTTTACTATTTCACAAACTATAGTAGAAACTATATTAGATAACATAGATACTAAAAGAAATAAACTTCCAATATTTGAAGTAGAAGTAGAAAGTAAAGGAGATATTTACACACTTTCTGTTGAAACAGATCAATTTATTAATACATTAGAAACAAACCTCATTCATTATGAAAATGAAGAGGCATATGAAGGTTGTCAAAAAATTATTGAAGCAATAAATTATTTAAAATCTAAAAATGGCTAGAAAAATTAATGCCTTTGAGTTCGAAGCAACTCAATCAGTGAAACGACCTGGAGTTCACTCTAAAACCAAATCCAGTAAAAACAAAAATTCACGTAATTATAAAAAAGCCTATAGAGGTCAAGGACGATGAGCAAAAATAGTATGCAACAGCGTTATCAGCAATTCAAAGAATGGGATCGCTTTATGGAAAATGAATATCCTAAGTATAAAGCCCGTAAAAAGAAGAGACGTAGACGCCCCGAGATCCCTTTTACAGATGATGAGGATCTAGATTTAACACAGTATGGAATTTGATCAAGAACCTATAAGTGTTGAGGAAGCTATAAACACCTTACCCGAAAGGGATTTGGTGTTTATAGCGACCTACAATCCTTTAGCATTTAAACAAATGTGTGTAATGCTATCTCTTGAACAACAATTAAACCGTGAAGGTAAATCTGTTTATAACCCCATTGTATTAGAAACTAGGAAATCCGAAAATTGGTTCGTATATTTACGACGAAAGTTAAAGGAATGGCTATTTTCAAAGTTACTAAAGATGGTGTTACCGAAACAGTAACCCAAGAATCATCCCAATTTAGTTATAAACCTGATGGTAAAACTAAATTTTATGATGTTCAACGTTTAATGTATCAACACGAACATCCTTACCCACCTTCATTTTTTACAGTGAATGGCAAAAAGTATATTATTCCTACTTGGAAGGAAGTTCATCCTGATGCTACTTTTGATGATGTAATTCATGTTAAGCCTGAATTAAAAAAACCTGTTAAAGAAACCAAAACATTCCCTTCAAAGAGTGATCCAACAATCACTTACAAAGCAACCCGCACTACTTACCCTTCAGGTGAAGTAAAACATTACTGTAACTGCCCAGGTAAGTGGAGAGCAAAAGATGGAATGTGTAAGCATTTGAAATCTTTCGCATAAGGTTGTGGGATTTTAAGAGTTCGTTCGTATATTTAATCAAAAGAAAGAATGATGACAGAAGAACAATTCAACGAAATGTATGAAGATCGTTTTGCAATGTTTGGGGATTTAATAGATACTTCGTATATTCAATAAAAGATATGGTCCGGTGGTGGAATTGGTAGACACGACAGACTTAAAATCTGTTGCCTAAACACGGGCGTGCGGGTTCGATTCCCGCCCGGACTACATAATAAATCCTTGGACGCAAGGTCTGGCCTCTGGAAAGTTAATGACTCACAAGCCAGTAAATATGCCCTCGTAGCTCAGTTGGATTAGAGCAACAGCCTTCTAAGCTGTGGGTCCTAGGTTCGAATCCTAGCGGGGGTACTATAGTTCATTGACATCTTGGTTTAATTCGCTGATGACGCCACTGCGATTTCAAAATGGCGCACCAATATGGGGACGTAGCTCAATTGGTTAGAGCATCAAGCTTATATCTTGAAGGTCGGAGGTTCAATTCCTCCCGTCCC
>MDSZ01248312.1_pt1 | contig 20777 bp, 18 predicted proteins | sample 811201 | NCBI WGS metagenome assembly MDSZ01 (sample SAMN05326647, study PRJNA326480) | marine metagenome | isolation source: seawater | place: Indian Ocean: North | collected 2010 | reverse complement strand
TGCTATGGCAGCGTATGAACTTTTAGGAAGTAGATGGGCTTCAGTATCTATCAAGACTGGTGCTCAAGGTGCAGTCAAAGACATCAAAGAAAATATAGAGTATGTTGAGTCTTTTGAGAACGTAGTTATTTGTTTCGATAAAGACGCACAGGGTCAGGAGGCTGCTAAAAAAGTAGCTAATCTTATAAAACCGGGTAAAGCTAAGATAATGACTTTACCAAACGGTTACAAAGACGCTAATGACATGCTGCGTAAAAACAAACATCAAGAATTTACCACAGCTTTTTGGGATGCTCAGTCTTATACTCCTAGTGGTATTATAAGAGTTTCAAAGAAAGTCCAGTCATTTATGAAAAGAGAACGTAAAGACAGTGTACCTTATCCTTGGCAAGGACTTAATAAAAAGTTATACGGCTTACGACAGGGAGAGTTGGTTACTCTTACTGGAGGTACGGGTCTTGGTAAGTCTAGTATTACAAGAGAATTAGAACATCATTTAATTAACGTCACCGATGATAATATAGGAATAATAGCTTTAGAGGAGGATTGGCGTAGGACAGTTGATGGAATATTATCCATAGAAGCTAATGCAAGATTATACATAGACCCTATCAGGGAAGAGTTAAATCCAGACAAGCTAAAAGAAATGTACTCAAAGCTATTTGATGATGACAAAGTTTTTATTCATGCTCATTTTGGAACTAACGATATAGAAGATATTTTTGCTAAACTGAGATATTTAATTGTAGGTTGTGATTGTAAATGGGTCGTAGTAGACCACTTACACATGCTTGTTAGTGCTTCTAACGAAGGAGATGAACGTAGAACTATTGATATGATTATGACTAGACTTAGAAGTTTAGTAGAAGAAACCGGTGCAGGTATTATATTAGTTTCACACTTACGTAGAGTAGAGGGCAATAAAGGACATGAGAATGGTATCTCAGTTAGTTTATCTCACTTACGAGGTTCTAACAGTATTGCACAGCTATCTGATTGTGTGATAGCTTTAGAGAGAGACCAACAATCTACAGATGACGTAGAATCAAGAACCACTCGTTTAAGAATTTTAAAATCTAGATACACTGGAGACGTGGGTCTAGCTTCTTCTTTATTGTACGATACAGAAACAGGAAGATTATCAGAACACTTTGATAGCGAATTAGAAATATTAAAAGAAGAATCACCTTTATAGATGGACTTAGTATTTGATATAGAAACAGATGATTTAAACGCTACTAAGATTTGGTGTATCGTAGCTATTGATGAGAACGATAAGGTTTATTCTTACTCCGAAGATAATGTAGAAGAGGGGGTTGCTCTTTTAGAGAAAGCAGACAAACTCATTGGTCATAATATTATTGGTTTTGATATCCCGGTTATTAAAAATTTATATGATATAGATTTATATGACGCTGACAAAGTTATTGATACGTTAGTTCTTTCCAGATTATTTAATCCAACAAGGGAAGGAGGACACAGTTTAGAAAAGTGGGGATATAGACTAGCTTTAGCTAAATGGGATAAACCAGACTTTACGACTTACTCAGAAGAAATGTTAAAGTATTGTGTGCAAGATGTGAAAGTAAATAAAAAGTTATTTGAATATCTTAAAAAAGAGTCTATTGGTTTTTCTAAAGAAAGTATTGATATAGAAAATAAAATTACTCAGATATTAGCTACGCAAAAACATAATGGTTTTAAATTTGATATGAAGAAAGCTACGCTTTTGACTAGCGAGTTACAGAGTAATATTAAGAAAGTGGAGGATGAGGTTCATAAAACTTTTAAGCCAAAATGGATTGATGAAAAATTAGTTAGCCCTAAATTAAAAAAAGATGGAACGTTATCTAAGTCTGGACTAACTGACTACGAATACAATGATAGGAAAGATACTAATGATACCACTCCTTTTATGCGTAAAAAATTACAGGAGTTTAATCTGGGCAGTAGAAAACAAATAGGAGAGTATTTAATAGATTTTGGTTGGAAGCCTAGAAATTTTACCCCAACAGGACAGCCGATAGTTGACGAAGGAACTTTAAAAGAAATAAGTCACATAAAAGAAGCTAAACTAATTGCAGATTTTCTTTTGTATCAAAAAAGACTAGCACAAGTTAATTCATGGATAGATTCTGTAGCTGAAGATAATAGAGTTCACGGCTCTGTTATTTCTACTGGAGCTATCACAGGGAGAATGACTCACAGAGACCCTAACATGGCTCAAGTACCAAGTGTTTCTTCTCCCTACGGCAAAGAATGTAGGTCTTGTTGGGTAGTAGAAGAAGAAAACAAGCTTGTAGGTATAGATGCAAGTGGTTTAGAATTAAGAATGTTGGCACACTATATGGCTGACAAGGAGTATGTAAATGAAATCATTAACGGAGACGTGCACACAGCTAACCAAAGACTTGCAGGACTTGAATCAAGAGATAAGGCAAAAACATTTATCTATGCACTTATCTACGGAGCAGGAGACGCAAAACTTGGAAGAATTGTTGACGGAAGTAGAGAAGAAGGTAAGAGAATGCGAGAACGCTTTATTGCTAATAGTCCAGCATTTAAAACTTTGGCAGATAGAGTTCAAAGAGCAACAACAAAGGGTTATCTCAAAGGATTAGACGGAAGAAAAATAATTTTAAGACATAAACATGCTGCTTTGAATACTTTATTACAGGGAGCTGGAGCTATTGTGATGAAAAAAGCTTTATGTTTACTAGAAGATAAGTTAAAATTAAACTCCATAAACTACAAATTTGTTGCCAATATTCACGATGAATGGCAAATCGAAGTAAAAGAATCTCAATCAGACTTTGTTGGACAAATAGCAGTTGAAAGCATTTGTTTAGCAGGACAACATTTTAAATTAAGGTGTCCATTAGACGGGGAGTATAAGATAGGAGATAGTTGGTATGAAACCCACTAAAGAAGATAGAAAGAAGTTTGATTTAGACCTACAGTATGGGTCTATTAAAGAAGAACAAATAGCAGATATGTTAACTAATAAGAAGATTGAAGTTAAATCTGAACGAGGTAAGTGGATGGAAACCGGTAATATATGTATAGAATATCAATCTTATGGTAAGCCCTCTGGTATAGAAGCTACAGAAGCAGATTTTTGGTTTCATAACTTATGTATTGAGAATGAAATATTTTGCACGTTAGTGTTTGATGTTCCTAGATTAAAACAATTAATAAAAAAACTAGACTATTTAAAATCAGTTAGTGGTGGAGACCATAATGCAAGTAGAATGTATTTAGTAAACATACAAAAACTTTTTACTGCAGATGTTTTTAAAGTTTATAAGAATTTAAAAAATGAAAAAGAAGATTGATACATTAGTAGAGGATATTTATTCTAAAATAAATGTTTTGTCAGAGGGCAAGGATTTAAATTTATCTAAAGAGCTTTTAGATTCTTTTGGTGTAGAAATGGCACGTGCTTTAGAACATTGGTCTACTCCTCACACTCAAGCTAAGAACACATTACGAATGTCTAACGTTGGAAAGCCTTTACGAAGGTTGTGGTATGACATAAACGAAGATACTGAGCCAGAAGAAATATCACCTAGTTTACAAATTAAATTTTTATATGGACATCTATTAGAAGTTTTATTGTTATTTTTTGTTAGATTGGCAGGACACAAAGTTACTGATGAACAAAAAGAAATAAAAGTGTCTGGAGTTTTAGGTCACATGGATTGTAAGATTGATGATGAAGTGATAGATATTAAAACTGCTTCTGGTTATTCTTTTAAAAAATTTAAAGAAGGTACGTTAGGACAAAACGATAGTTTTGGTTACTTGTCTCAACTAGCAGGTTATGAAGAAGCTGAAAAAACTAACAACGGTGGCTTTTTAGTTATGAATAAAGAAACAGGAGAACTGACTACTTTTATTCCAGAGGATTTAGATAAGCCAAACATAAAAGATAAAATTAAAAAAGTCAAAGCAGCTTTAAAGAAAAAAACTCCACCAGTTCGTTGTTACTCAACTGTACCGGAAGGAGCTTCAGGTAATATGAAGTTACCTATGAATTGTGTATATTGTCCTCACAAATTTAAATGCCATGCAGATTCAAATGAAGGTAAAGGTCTTAGAGTATTTAAGTACGCAAAAGGTAATGTGTATTTTACAGAAATTAAAAACATGCCTAATGTAGAGGAAGTTTTATGAATGGAAGAAAAGCTAAATTAATCAGGCGTAAATCCAAGCTATTAGTAATAGAATGGGTTAAAAGTTTACTTCCTGAAGAAGAAGCTAAAAAAGTTACTTTAAAAAACTATGAAGAATTAGTTCCTCACGAAAGACACGTTTATGCAAATAGAAAATTATCTGTATCAGCGTACACAGAAAGATGGTTTGCACAAAAGATAAAAAAATTAATTAAGACTAAACGTTTAGAAGAAATAAAACTGGAGGATTTTTTATGACAGGTTATAGAAAGCCAAGAAAAATAAGACCTACAGAGAAAGATGTTCCAAAAGGATATGATTCTAAATGGGAGTATAACTTACACAATTCTGTTTTAAAGAATTGGAAACATCACACAGATAAAATTAATTACACTGTAGAACATACTTATGAACCAGACTTTACAAAAACTATAAATAACATAGAATATTTATTAGAAGCTAAAGGAAGGTTTTGGGATTACAATGAATATAATAAATATGTTTGGATAAGAAAAACTTTAAAACCAAACCAAGAATTAATCTTTTTGTTTTCTAGTCCAACTTCTCCTATGCCTCAAGCTAAAAGAAGAAAAGATGGAACTAAAAGAAGCCATGCAGAATGGGCAGAAAAAAATAACTTTAAATGGTATTCAGAACATAATTTACCAGAGGATTTTAAAAATGAAACCTAAAACTATAAATGATATAATAAATAAACCACAACATTATAATCAAGGACACATAGAATGTATTGATTCTATTGAAGCCATGCTCAATCGTGAAGAATTTATTGGGTACTTACGAGGTAACTCTCTTAAATATCGTTGGAGATTTAGATATAAAAATGGTGTAGAAGATTTAAAAAAAGCTGAATGGTATGAGAACAAATTACTAGCTGTATTAGAGAAACAAGATGGATGATAAAGTCGGAGAAAAACCTTATTTAGGAATTAAAATAAATTACAACAAGGAAAAAAAACTAGATAAATTTAGTTTAGATACCTTAAAAGATAGATACTTCTGGGAGGAAGAAACACATGCACAAGAATCTTTTGCTAGGGCTGCAGTATTTGCAGCAACATATAAAAAACACACTGACTTTGAGTTGGCTCAGAGATTGTATAACTACTGTTCCGATGGTTGGTTCATGTTTAGCACTCCTATACTTAGTAACGGGGGAACTAGTCGTGGGTTGCCTATTAGCTGTTTCCTTAATTACGTACCTGACAGCCGTGATGGTTTATCTTCTCACTATGACGAAAACATTTGGTTGGCTAGTTCAGGTGGAGGCATTGGTGGATATTGGGGAGATATTAGGAGTAATGGTATATCTACTTCTAACGGCAGTCGTTCTACTGGTTCAATTCCTTTCATACACGTAGTTGATTCTCAAATGTTAGCCTTTAATCAAGGCGTAACTAGACGAGGTAGCTACGCTGCATACATGGATATTTCTCATCCAGAAATAGAAGAATTTATAAATATGAGAAAAGAATCAGGTGGTGACATTAACAGAAAGAATTTAAATTTACATAATGGGGTAAATATTACTAATGACTTTTTAAAAGCAGTAGAAGAAGACGCTGACTTTAGGTTAATAGACCCTAAAAGTAACGAAGCATGTAAAACAATTAATGCTCGTTCTTTGTGGTGGCAGTTAATTAATGCTAGAGCCGAAACTGGTGAACCTTATTTAATTAATATAGATAACTGTAACGATGCTTTACCAGAAGGACAAAAGAATTTAGGTTTAGAAATTAAACAAAGTAATTTGTGTTCTGAAATAACGTTAGCAACAAACGAAGAACGTACAGCTGTTTGTTGTTTGTCTAGTGTTAATTTAGAACATTATGATAAATGGGTTAATAATGAGTTATTTATAAAAGATTTAATAACTATGTTGGATAATGTTTTACAACATTTTATTGATAATGCTATAGATACTGAACAATTAGGTGAATACAATGCAAATTTTAAAAGATTTAAAGGATATGTTAAAGAAGGTCAAGAAGGCTTTACAAAAGCAGCTTACTCAGCTTATAGAGAAAGGTCTCTTGGCTTGGGAGCAATGGGATTTCATGCTTATCTTCAAGCAAATAATATCCCGTTTGAAGGCATTCAAGCTACCGGATTTAATTATCAAGCTTTTAAACACATTAAGAAAAAAGCCACTAAAGCTAGTCAAGAACTTGCTGATGCTAGGGGTGAAGCTCCTGATGTTTCTGGTTCTAATATGCGTAATGCTCATTTACTTGCTGTTGCTCCCAACGCTAGTAGTAGTATTATATGTGCTGGTACATCCCCATCCATTGAACCGTTCAGAGCTAATTGCTATACACACAAAACTTTATCAGGAAGTTATCAAGTTAAAAATAAATATTTGGAAAAAATATTAAAAAGTAAAAATTTAAAACAACAAGAATTAGAAAATATTTGGAAAGACATTTCATCTCATAATGGTTCAGTTCAACATTTAGATATTTTATCTGATGAAGAAAAAGAATTATTTAAAACTGCAGATGAAATAAATCAGATTTGGATTATAGAACATGCTTACAAAAGACAAGAGTTTATTTGTCAAGCACAATCTGTAAATTTGTTTTTTACATTACCTAGTGCTACCGAAGCTCAAGATGTTCACGATAGCTATATGCAATACGTGCATGATGTGCATTGGTATGGTTTACATAAATTAAAGTCTTTATATTATTTTAGGACTAATGCTGCTAGAAATGTAGAAAATGTTAACACTAAAATTCCACGAATTAGATTAGACGATGTGGAATGTATCGCTTGTGAGGGATAAATGAGCTTATTAAAAACTAGAGAACACTACAAACCTTTTGATTACCCTTGGATGTATGATTATTACAAACTACAAAATCAAATGCACTGGATGCCTGAATCTGTACCATTACATACAGATGTTAAAGACTGGCAAGACATAACAGAGAAAGAAAGATATTTACTTACGCAAATATTTAGATTGTTTACTCAATCAGATGTAGATGTAGGTGCAGGATATATAGATAAATATATGCCTATTTTTAGAAAACCAGAAGCACGAATGATGATGTCTTCGTTTGCTAACATGGAATCAATTCATCAGGACGCTTATAGTTTATTATTAGATACGGTAGGTATGCCTGAGATTGAATACAAAGCTTTTGCTGAGTATGAAGAGATGTCTGATAAGCATGACTATGTTGGAAACTTTAAACCTAAAAAGTCTGACAAAAAAACTATTGCAAAAACATTAGCTGTTTATTCAGCTTTCACCGAAGGACTACAACTGTTTAGTAGTTTTGCAATCTTGTTAAACTTTCCTAGATTTGGAAAAATGAAAGGTATGGGTCAAATAGTTACCTATTCTATAAGAGACGAGTCAATGCACGTTGAAGCAATGACTAAATTGTTTAGAGAGTTTATTCAAGAGAACTTAGATATTTGGACAGATAATTTTAAAAAAGAACTTTATGATATCTGCAGACAAATGGTAGAGCTAGAAGATAAGTTTTTAGATTTAGTCTTTGATATGGGAGACATACAAGGTTTGTCTAAAAAAGATATGTACGCTTACAACAGGTATATAGCAGATAGACGTTTATTGCAATTAGGTTTAAAAACTAATTTTAATCAAAAAGAAAATCCTTTGCCTTGGCTAGACGAAGTTATGGGAGTTGAACATCAAAACTTTTTTGAGGGTCGTGCTACCTCATACATGAAAGCTGGTCTAAGGGGAAGACAAGACCAAGTTAATTTTATAGGTATTAACAATGAAGAAGAAGGATAAAATAGAGGGGAATCTGATAAGTTGGAAATTGTTAGTTGATAAAAATAACAATTATATTACAGAGCTTTCTTTTTTAAGAGATGAAGATATAGAAAAAATATTTAATTATCCAGATAAAGAAAAGATAAAAGTGTTAGTTGGACACGTAAAGAAGACCGTTGCTCCACTTCACGAACAATTGCAAGATAAAGTTAAATAATTATTTTTTTAAATAGCTGATATACTAGAGTAAACTACAGTTATAGTTATCCAAAAAAGAACGCACATAATACAAATGCCTCCTTTGTCCACGTTTTACCTCCCTTTGTGACATTATTGTTTTCTTACTAAACTACCACCGAAATACATACCAATGATAGCCGATACTAGGTTAGTATCTAATTGGGTTATGACTAACCCTTCAAATGTTATCCATTTAAATATCTCTACATCTTGCGTAAAGAATAAAAATCCCGGTCTAAACTGCGTATAACCTACAGTAACTAATACGTCTGGAGCAAATATTGCTACAAGTTTAGGTAATACAATAATAGAAAAAACTGCTGTTAGAGCAATAATTCTACGAGTCCATTGAAAACCTTCATCTTTGTTATTACGGGCAGCTCTTACGGCTTTCATTTCAAACTCGCCTCTTGTTATAAGAAGTCTTTGCTCTTCTGCTTTAGCTTTACGGCTTTCTGCCCAAACACTTAACAGTCCACTTAATAAAGTAGACCCAAGCATTGTTATTATTTCAAAAGGAAATCCCATTTATTTTTTCTCGTCTGGTTCAAAGTGTAAACTTTTATCTATAATTTTATTTAAAGATTCTAAAATACTTTCCGGAATATCTGAAACTTCTAAAAGTTGTCTAGGGCTTAATTGAATCATGTAAATGTGCATTAAGTCTTCATAGATTGCTCTAAACTCTTCTCTTTTTACCCAAGGTAAATTATTACGAGTACGAGCTTTACAATCTATTTTATAAGCTGCGTCTAAATCTTTTTCTCTATAAAGTATCATTGTATTCTTTTAACATGTTAGCAAACTCTATAACTCTTGGTCTAGTTTGTTCAAACCATTTTGAATTTTTAGCTTCTTCAGCTGCTTCTAGATATTTACCTTGTTGTAAAAGTTTCCAAGTATTTTCATGTATTTTATACCAATTTTGTCCTAGCTGGTAACTTACTTTACCTAGACCTTCAATAAATCTACCATCTTTAATACCTAACATTTTAGCCTGTTTTTGTGCAGCCTCTATTGCAGTTTTTGTATCGTTGTTTATCCAAGTCTCTCTATCATAGTCTGAAGACACTAAAGGTTCTCCATTTTTATCTAATAACACTGGAACAGTTACTCCATTTTTTAATTTAATATTTTTATATCTAGTTTTATCTACATTGTATCTTTTTAGTTCCTCTTCTGTTAAAAGATGTCCTATTCCTGAAGTAGGTTTGTCTAAAGTATCTAAATATATGTATTTAGTTTCTCCTTCTGCTTTTTTTAAATCTATTAAAAACCTTTCAGAACTAAAATTTCTATCGGTAGGAACTTCTAACTCACCACCAGTATTTAATTTTAACCTTTGCATTTCTATATCAATAGGTTTAGAACCATGATAAAGTTTTTGTCGTTCTCCTTCATCATACTGTTTTAACATAGCTCCGGCAACAGGAATAGCTACTCCGTACTTTTTAGATATTTCAATAACTCTAGGGTCAAATATTACATAGTTTTTAGAAACAGGCGTACCCTCTTTGGCAGCTCTAGATAATCCATCTTTATATTTTATACCTTGTATATTGTAAGATTTTAAAAACTCTTCAGCTTTTCCTACGCCTTTTATTTCGTTTATAATTTTTAAAAAATCTTTTACTTTATTTCCTTCATCTAAAATAACATCTCTTATTGCTTCTCTAAACATGTCATTATCTTTGTCGTAATATTTACTAATTTCTATCCAGTCATCAGTATCAATACTAGAAGAGTTTCTAAAGTAAACTAAGTCTTCAACTTCTAAGTCGTCTATAATTTTATTTAAAGATTCTTGGTGAGACTTGCTTTGATTTCCTATAGTTTTGTCGTAATCTATTAATTCATCTTCTTCGACATTTAATTTAACTTTGTAGATTTTACCATCTTTATTTTTCTTATAAGTTTGTGCAACTTTTTCTGTGTCAGTAAAATATAAACCTTTACCAAAAACTTGAAAGCCTTCACCAGTTCCCATTTTTTCTATGTCAAACTTATCAAAATCATGGGGTGAGCCATGAAAAGCTTTTATGCCTTTTACTAATTTACCAAATTTAAATTCTTGTCTTTCTTCTGTTTCTATTTCTTCTGGTTTCTTCACACCGGATGTAACACTATAAGGCTCATTAGTAATAGGGTTAATCCTATCTTCTGGTTCTTCCTTAACTTGTGCAACATCTTCTACCTCCCCTCCTTCGTACATTCTATCTCTGATATCTTTAAATTTAGCATTTAATGCGTCTGCTTTCTTTTGTGCCCTTTCTAATATTTTATATAATTCATTAACTCTTCTTTCTGCTTCTTCTTTTGAAATTGTTCTTTCTGCGTATTCTTTTGATATTCTATAAAATGACTGCCTAGCACTACTATAAATTTTACTAAATTCTTGTTGTTTAATACCTACTAATTTACTAAATTGTTGTGGTTGTAATTTAAAACCAAACGTGCTTAGAATTGCTTCAAATGGAGTAAAGTCTGCTCCATATTTAGCTCCTTTAATATTTTCTGGGTCTTTTATTTGACGCATAGCCTTTAATATCTTTTTAGAACCAAAAGACTGAGAAAACGGGTCATATCTAACTAGCTTAGAATCTTCACCAAATAAAGGAGCAGTAAAAGCAGTAGTTGGTATATTAGGAATAAGTCTACTTAATATGTGTTGCATTTTAACTTTTTCATCATTACCTAATCCTAACCCATCTATTTTTTGTAAAGTAAACGGGTCAACTCCTGTTAGTAATGGAAAAAATATTTCTCCGGGTGCTCCGAAGTTTGGAGTAATTACTTCTGGTAATTTTAAACTTTTACCGAAACCAATAGGTATTCCTATTCCTTTATCTCCTACAGCGAATACATCACCACCGGGAATAAATCTTCGTACATCTAAATATAAAGGAGTTTCTTTATCTCTGCCTGAAGCAAAAGGAGTTTTAATCAAAGTATCAGGCATAAAAGGAACACCAAATAATTTGTTTTTTAAGTTTTCTCTCATTAAAAGTCTTTCTGCTTCTTCATTTCCTACTTCTTCTTTAAATCTACCAAAGTCAGGGTCATCAGAAAAATACTCAGCAAATGGAACTTTACCTTTTCCTACTTCATTTAAACCATAAGCTAAACCAGCCCATTTAGCATATTTCCAAGGTCTTTTTATCGCAGCTTCAGCTAGTAATGGTAAAGCTCTGTAAGTGTAAGAAATAAAAGGCGTAGGAAATCTACGCATGAAGTTTACAAAAGGTGCGTTTATATCATAATCTATAAACCACTTTTTAGCATCAGCTGCAGCTTCTTGGACATTCATGCCTTTTGCCATTCTGTCCATAAACAAACCCATTCTAAAAGCTTGGTCTTCTAACTGGTAAAACTTATCTAGTTTACCTAAAGTCATGTCATAACCTTTCTCAGCTAATTTGTTATAAGTTTCTAAAGCATATTTTTGAGAACCTATTATTTCTGGGTTTACTTCGTCTGCTAAGTTTTTTAAAGCAGAATCCATTACATCTCTTGTTTGGTCTGTTAATTCTCTACTTAGTAAGTCACTATCAAAAACTCCATTAGCTTTTGCTAGTTTATAAAGTCTTGCAGACTCGTCTCCTTCAATACCTTTTGCTAATTCTTTAAAACCTCGATACATAAACCTATATTTAGCATTGGCTAAATCATAAAGAATAACATTAGAGATAGTGTTGTTTACATGAACAACAGGATTCCATGCAGTTTTAGATTTTTTCCAAACTCTATTTATTGCTAAATAATTGTTTAAAATAGCACCACCAGCTTCTTTTGACTTTTGTATTTTTGTTAAGTCATCATATATTTCTGTTGGTACGTACTTACCAGCTAAAGTTCCAAATTTACTAATAGGCAATTTAGAAAGCTTGTCTGTTGGTACTTCGGTCCAATCTTCAGGATTAATAAGCTTGTTATCTATTGCATTATTAAACTCATCTACATCTAAAGAGTATTGTTTATTTTTAGCAATATTATTATAAAGTTTATAAACAGCTAAATCATTTGTCATTAAACGACCTGTTTCAGCTACAGCATAAGCTGCGTCTTCTATCTCTCCTAAGTCAGCTCTTTCTTGAGCTGTGTAATCTCTTCTGAGTTCTACTTTGTTTTTATGTCTTAAAAGTAATTGGTCTCCTTCGTCAGAAACTACACTCCATTCTCTAATATCGTTGACGTTTTTATTTAATTTATAATCTCTATCACGAACAACTTTTTTTCTAGATATTTTATCTGTGAGTTTTTCGTATCTATTTTTAGAAACAACAGTTTCTACATCTAAAATTGTATCGTAGTCATCATATAAACCAAATGTTTTGCTTGTTGGTTTTAAACTAGCTTGGTAAGCTTTTTTAGAAATAACTTTATCTAGTTTTTGTCCTCTTCTTCTTAGTTCATCACCAATTAATTTTAGTCTTTTAGCAGCTTTAAATTCTGATACATTGCCTTTTTTACCTGTGTGTTTAGCGTAACTACGGTGCAAATAAATATCTATATTTTTTTGAAATATGTCTGGATTTAATAAACCTGCATCTACCATTTCTTGTCCAGTTTTAGTAATTACTTTTCTGGCTTCTACACTAAAATTTCCAAGATTGTCTATTTCGTTTATCTGTCCTGTCATTAAACGATAAACATTTTGCCTTTCTTCAGGTTTAAGAGTAGCTATTTCTTGGGCACTTTTTAAAAACTGTTGTCTTAATTCGTTTACTTCACCAAACGTAGCTTTAACTAATTGAACATATCCTTTAGGTAATCCATAATTATCAACAATACCGGACTGTATCATTTCAGATAAGGTCTTATCTTTGTAGGTAATTTTTCCTAATACTTTAGCACTTGCTCCTCCTGCTAAAGACATAAGTAAAGCTGCAGTTATTTTTTGAGCTTGAGTAGACTCTTCATCATCAAAAGCATTGTAACCACCTAATCCTAAAGCAACGGCTGATAAACCAGTACCCCAATTTTTAACTGAAAAGTTCCAAAGTCTGTTACCACCAACACTATTATAAAATTTTTCTAAGTTGTCTTCTAAACCAGCGTTAGGTTTTTCTTGTCTTATATTAGCTATAGCTTCATTAGTTAACTTTTCATACTCATCTTCAGATATATTTTTACCTAAAGCAGTTTCTGTAGCTCCTTTTTCTATATTTTCTTGTTGTCTTTCTTTTAAAGTTTTAGCAAATGTAGGATTTTTTCTCATTGCTTTTTGTATACCTCTTGCTATTCTACCACCACCTAATCCTAAAAGCCCACCTACAGTTGCAGCTGTTATTGTATTGAAAGCTCTACTTTCACCTTCACCAACATAAGCCATTGCTCCGTATGCACCACCCATACCCATTCCGTAAAACGTAGAGTTACTTAAAGTTTTAGCTTTTTTAGCCCAACCAAATATAGGTACATAACCTACAGGGTCACCTACGACAGCAGCTCCTAAATAATATTTAAAAACCTCGTCTCCGTAGTTTGGGTTTTCAAATATTTTTTTTAGTTTTTTGTCTTTCTTTTTTAGTTTTTCTAGTAACTCATCATTACCAGTTAGATTACCGTACATCTGCTGTATACCACGAAGAGAATCCGTGATACCCATTTTAATTGCATATTTTTTGGCTTCTTCTTCTGACATTGCATCAGAAGTGTAAGAAGAGTTAAAACGGCTAGAATTACCGTAAGTTATCATATTTACTCCTCTGTGTCTTCTTCTGTTTCTTCCTCAGGGCTATCAAATATAGCATTGTAAATAGGTAGTCCTAGTGAGGCTAAAGTAGTAAGTGTACGTACTTTACTACCAAATAAAGCTTTACGTAAATCAGTAAAAGTACCTTTAGCAAATCCTTTTATGTTACTTGCAAATTTAATTGCACCCATTTTAGGAATTAATTTCTCAGCTAATACTTTAGGATTAATTGATTTACCGTTAGCACTCATCGCTTGTATGGCAGCTTGTCTTAGTGGAGTTTGTTTGTTAAACCAATTTCTATACTGTCTATTATTTCCAAATCCAAACCTTTCTCCTTTTTTAGCTCTCTCTTCTAAAATTTCTACCATGACTTGTTTAGTTTTAGGGTCATTCATAATAATTTTTCCTAGTTGCCTTTTTCCTAACTTAACGCTTTCTTTACCAGCCTTGTAAACTATTCCAGTACCACCAGCTGCTAAGAATATTTTTTCTCCCGGTTCTAAAGTATCACCTAATAAACCTTCTGTAATAGTTCCTACAACTGGTAAATCATTTACTTCTTGTAAGAAAGTTTGCTTATCGTCTACTTTTTCTCCTTCATCCATTGTAGAAATATCCATTGGTTCAGTTTTAACTAATTGTAATTTTTCAGTTTTAACATCATAACCTATTTGATAGTTACCTTCAGGTAAAACTTCATTTAGTCCTAAGTCAATTAACTGTTGAGGCGTAACAGCAGGAGTTCCCGGTTTTATGTAAACACTTGTACCCTTAACAAAATCTGTAGTTACTCCGGCATCAAAATTCTTTTCTAACTGTTCAGTTTTATTAACAATATCACCATCAAATATTTCATTTAAGTTTTCTTTAACCCAATTTAAATTTCCAATATAATTTTGATATTTGCTATTAGTAGCTAAATTTTCATCTAAGACAAATGAATTTGCATTCGGATTCATATTATCTTCAGGAACAGGTATTCTTTTAGCAGGTCCTATATTTAATTCACCTCTAGCCCATTCTTCAGCATTTGCATAATAATATGTTGGCTTCGGAGGTATAACCCCTTCATTTTCTTCTAAGTATCTCTGTGGAGCAGCTATATATGCTTCCCAATTAGCTACTTCTGGTTTTAAAGAATCAACATCTTTACTTCCAATCATATTAGTAGTTCCTGTGAAGTAATAATTTTCTTTGTGAGTTTCAAAGCCCTGCATAATTTTTTCAAAGTTTTCATTGTATAAGGCTTCTCGTTGTAGTTCAGTAAGAGTCTTTTTATATTTATCTGGAACAGCTTCAAAAGCAGCTTTTGGACTAAAACCTTCGTCAATCTTTGTGAAGTATAGCTTCATTCCTTCACCCGGAAATAATTTTTGCTGCATTAAATTGTGAGTTTGTTCATTAATGTCTAACATTTCTCCACGTTCAACTACAACTTTTTGAGAGTCTGATACTGTTACTCCATTTTTATTTGTATAAGTAGTAGTTACGTATCTAACAGTGTCCTCAGTTCTTCTTCCCTTCTCATTCATACCAGATGTTACTTTTGTTATTGGTCCAGTTGTAGTTTCAACATCAAATCTTAAATCAGCTTTTTTAACTATTTCTTCAAAGTCAGCAGCAACTGAAGGGTCAAAATTAAATAAAGTCCTAAAAGTTCTGTTAATACTTTCAACTTCACTAAATTCTTTAGTATAAGCTTGATTCTTAATATACTCTTGCATATCTTGTTCAGAAGCTCTGTTGTACGGACTTGTACCAAATAAGTTTCTCATAATATCCATACCAGAGATTCTAAAATTTTCTTGTAAGTCTGTAAAAGCTGCAGCGTGTTTTTCATCTAAATAAGTATTTATGTCATCTAAATTAACTCCAGATACCCCTAAAGAGTCTTGTGCACTTCTTATTTTATTTATTGCAGCAACACCTTTTTCGTTCATTTCTTTTAAAAAGTCTCCGTAAACTACATCAGGATTACCTATTTTAAATTTAGAGTCAGGGTCTATGTTATAATATTGTAAGATTGCATCATCAAAAGCTTTTTTATTCTTAGCGTTAACATAGTTATATACACTACCACCAAACTCACTATCTATTCTTGCTAACTCTGCTTGATTATTTTTATATTTTTTTAAACGAGTAGCCATTAATGCCTTATCAAATATACCTTTAGTTTTAAGGTTTTCTAAATTTTTAGTAACAGGGTCATTAACAATTTCTTTAACAAACCCAGCTACTTTTATAACCTCATCAAATGCGTCTGGTTTATCTTTTTCAATAACATCTTTGTAAGTTGAAGTTGTAGTTATATCTTGTACTTTTGCCATTTTATACCTCGTCTGGAGCTAGTAAACTTTGTTGTTCATTTACAGGTGCGTCATCTTTTTCTAAAAGACTTTTTGCACGTGTAACTAATTCTGTAGGAACTTCTTCTATTTTTCTTTCTAATGGTTTATTTGTAAAAGATTCAGAAGCTCCTTTTTTAATTTGTTCTTTAATAACGTTATTGGTTTTAGATAGACCACTTAATTCTTCTTCGTCATCTTCATCTATTAATTCAGGGTCAGGCTCTTCCATAGCGTCATCTTCTTCTTCACCTTGATAAAGTTTATAATCTAAACCAACTTTTTCTGCTAAACCTATAATCATAAAAGCAACTGACTCAACTAATAACATTAGTAAATCAGCATTCCATAAACCTTCAGCGTATCCATTGTATAAATATGTAGTAGTTATAGCTTCAATAGTAACACCATCTCCTACCATATCCATTAACGCTAAAAATATTTCTTCCTCGGTTAACTGAGCTAAAATAAAAAGCTCTGCTTCATGCCTGTTAGTAAATCTAGGAGGTTGCTCCCAAGGGTACTTCTGGTCTGGAGGATTAGTTAACGACTGACCGGGAACAGCAAACTCATAGTTTTGATAAAACTTTACTTCTTTTTCTGTTAAATTTGACATAATTTATTTACCCCATTCTTGGCATACCTATAGTAGGTTGTATAAATCTAGATGATACTTGACTCATAAATCCTGCACCACCATAAGCTCCTGCTGAATATTGATTAGAAAGACTAGTATAGTCTGTTTCAGGACCATAACCAGCAGCTGAATATTGATTAGATAGATTAGAAAAGTCTGAAGAATAATCTGTTAGACCCGGTTGTTGAACTCTAGCAAGAGCTAAAGCATCATAATCCATCATTTGTGCATCTAATTGTCTTTGTTGCTGTTCTTGCTCTGTTTCTCCTACAATTCCAGCTACACCTTTTATATCAGATTGTAATTGATTGAGTGTCGTTCCAAACTTATCAATAGGTTTAGTTGGACCAGTATCTACAGGTAGATAAGGTTGAGCATATCCATTAACGGTTGCTTGATATTCTTGTAATCTAAGATGATTGTTTACTATTTGAGGATTAGCTTCCAAATAACTTACTGGTACAGTTTTTGTCTCAGCAGTTAAATAGTCAAGCTTTACATCTTTCAGAGTTTTAGCATCCATACCTAACTTATGTTCATGGTTAAGACCTGTAATAATTTTTCTTGTTGCTTCTTGTGTTGGTTCAACAATACTTCCTTTAAAATATCCCGAAGGACTAAGTAGAGAAGTGGGTTGAGTAGCAGCAGCAACAGAATCTTGAAAAGTTGTTAAATTTAAACTTTTACTTATATCTGTAACTCCGGCTTGTAGTTGTTCTCCAAAAGCTAAACTTCTATCAAACGTTGAAGCTGCTGAAGAATAATCTGTAGGTAACTCTAAACCCTCTAATTTAAATCTAGAAAGACTTTGAGAAAGAGTATCAGACATTGCTTGGTCTTTAATAAGATTAATATTATCAGCAGCTAATTTTTCGGCTTGAATAAGACCACTAGATTTAGTGCCGGTAGTTGTGTCAACAATATTATTACCATAATTAAGATTTCTACCTTCTAGTCTCATAGCCATGTTGTTTTTAAAATTAGTAAACACACTGCCAACAGTTCTTCCTTGCCCTAGAGGAATTTTACCAATAGTATTACTGGCAATTCTACCAATCGTGTCAGAAATAAAACCTGTTACAGTAGTGTACGCTTTACCTATAGCCATACCAGCTGTATGAATACCTTGCATCATTCCAGCCATAGGTCCGGTTAAACCAGCAGCCCATGTACCAAAAGCTCCCCATATTGCCGGTAAAGCATAGGGAGCAATAAACATCAATGCCATTGTGCCTATTGGTCCTAATTTATTAGCTAGTTTTCCAAAAGGTTTTAAAACTTGTTTAAATAGTTTACCAATAGGCTTAACTACTTTTTTAATTCCTTTAAAAATACCTTTAACACCTTTTTTAATACCTTTAAATACTTTACTAAAAAATCCCATTATTGTCTCCTAGTTCCTAAATAATTTTATAAATTCAAATAATTTATCTGTTGCGTTACTATCACCAGCATTTAAATGTTGGTTTTGAAGTCCAGCAACAGCTATTTGTGTTTTTCTTTGCTCCGTATTATCCGAAGCTCTAAAAATCTGGTCAAACTCATCTCTTAACTCTTGCCAAAGTTGAGCTTGAGCTGCCTGTGTCATTGCAAAACTATTTTGAGCATTCCTAGCATTGACAGCATTTTGTGCAGCCGTATTAATTTTGTTTGTTTCTCTTCTCCAAATAGCATTACTTTGTTCTATTTGTTGTGCGTTTTTAGCATTAAATTCTTCTCTAGCAAACAACTGACTAGCATTGTATTGTTCAATACTAGCTGCCATTTGAGCATTAAATTTTGCTACGTCAGTTAACCTACCAGCATCTCTAGCTGCAGCAGCATTTCGTGCAGCCGTATTAAACTGATTCATTTGCGTTTCTCTATTTGCATTATTTAATTCTATTTGAGCATTTAAATTTAACATAAATTCATCTACCTGAATTTGATTTCTGGCATTGAATTGACTCATCGCATTAATTGCTGATTGATTACTTAAAAGTCTTTGTTGCTCTGCTTGAGCATTAATTACTCCCATTTGTTGAGCAGCACTTAAATTACTTAAATCCATTTTTAAAAAATTAGCAGCATTAGAACTAACTAATTTTTCTGTCAGTGTAGCTTCTTGTTGATTAATACTAGCAGCTATAACTGCGTTCTGCATTGTTGCTTGTTGGTTGTTAGTAGCTTCTGCTAAAGTTACAGTTTGAAAAAACTTACTATTATTTACTGCTCGTTGTTGATTAGCATTAAACTGAGCCATGTCCATATTAAACACGTTCTGAGCATTCTGAACAGAAACTTGTTGTCTTAATGCAGCGTTATTTTTTTCTTCTTGAGCTATTAATTGTCTATCTAACGATATAGAAGTCTGTAAAGCTGAAGCATTAGCTTGAGCTAACGGAATAGCTGACTGTATTATAGCATTAACTAGACTATCTCTGCCAACACTAGAAGCTTCTAAACCTCTCTGTGCTAACATTTGTTCTACAGCAGCAACAGCAGGACTTGCCCAACTAGGTATATTTCCTTCTTCCATACCTTTTAACAAAGTATCTAGTTGAGTAGTTACTAAAGCTTCAGTTGGTAGTCCTTCGACTATACCCCTCTCTTGTTCAGTAAATGTTGTTAACTTTGCTTCTAAGGCTTGAGGGTTATCTCCTAAAGAAGTTATAGCTTCTTCACTTAAACCTGCAGTTCTTAATTGTTTTTTAGCTCTTGTAATTCTTGCTAAACTTGTACCTGCTGCTTGAGCAGCCGTAGCCATTGCTTGAGGACTAATTACACCGGTAACTTGTTCTTGTAGAGCTCCTTGTTTAATATTTATAGCGTCAGCAGATATCGTTGGAGATTCTTTTACATCAGCAAACTTAGCTATTTCAGCATCTGTTAATCCAGCTTGGTCAGACAACATTCCTTGAGCTGCAGTAAACGAAGTAGTTGGAGTTACTAAAGAAGTTTGAGCTGTAGTAGGTTGTATTTGTGTTGCAGTATCTTGAGTAGTAGCAGTTCCTCCAAAAACCATTTCTGGAGTAGGTGCGTCAGCACTTATTACAGGCGTAGCTGGACTAGTAGTATCTAATAATGTATTTGGATTTAAGTCTTGAATACCAGCACTAGTCTCTACATTAGCTACATTAGGTTTAGCAGTAGAAGGCAATATACCTTCAGCTGCTTTTTCCAGAGCTGCTCCTGTTCTATTAACTCTTTGTTCTCTTTCTGTTAAGTTTGCCATATTTGCCTCTTGTTTACGTGCTGCTTCTATAGAAGAAGACAATCCTTCTCCAATTAGATTTCCATATTCTGAAGATAAACCTACAACATTTGGTATACCTTGCAATGGGTCAAAATTTATAAATCCTTCAGATAATCCTCCACCATAATAAAACTTTTTTCTTGAGTCTTTTTTTTTACTCATTTTTTTATCTCACGTCAAAAAGTCTATCAAGTTTTTCATCAAGTTTTTCTAGTCTGTCCATAACATTTTTCATATCATCTTTTAATTCTTCTTTGGTTACATATTCTCTAGCAATCTCTTCTCTAGTTTTATTCAATAAAATATCTAATCTTTTTGCTTCACTAGCGTTCTGTCTAATACTGTAGAGTATTGGTCCTAAAACTAATGTTATTATTGCGTTCCAAATAATATACGATGATATTTCCACTTTAACCTCTTTTAATTATGAAATTTTTTTATAAATTCCTTTCTTAATTCTTTTTCCTCTTTAATTTTTTCGTTAAATTTTTTATTAATTTCTTTAAGTTCAGAATCTAGTGTTTTCATAATACCCAGTCTGAAGCATCTTGTGCTTTTTTGATGTAACCTTTTACTTGTTTTATCTCAAGAGTTTTTTTATCGTAAACCAAACCATAAGTCCAAATCCAATCTGTTTCTTTATCTTCTGGTATAGGGTACTTAATACCTTTT
>MDSZ01167797.1_pt1 | contig 20782 bp, 20 predicted proteins | sample 811201 | NCBI WGS metagenome assembly MDSZ01 (sample SAMN05326647, study PRJNA326480) | marine metagenome | isolation source: seawater | place: Indian Ocean: North | collected 2010 | reverse complement strand
CATCGCTTCTACGTAATCTTTAGCATGTCCCCAATCTCTTTTAGCATTTATATTTCCTAAAATTAATCTTTTTTGTTTTTTCAATTTTATTCTTGATAATCCAATTGATATTTTTCTAGTAACAAAATTTTCACCTCTTCTTTCGCTCTCATGATTAAACAAAATTCCATTACATGCAAAAATATTATATGCTTCTCTATAATTTTTTGTAATCCAATGGGCATATAATTTTGCAACACCATAAGGGCTTCTTGGATAAAACTTTGTATTTTCAGATTGTTTTTTTTCTTGGATTTTGCCAAACATTTCTGATGTCCCCGCCTGATAAAATTTAATTTTTTTTTTAGAATTTTTAATACCCTCTAGTATGCTTAATACCCCTAATGCATTTACTTGAGCCGAATAATTTGGAATATCGAAAGAAATCTTAACATGGGATTGGGCAGCTAAATTATAAATTTCATCAGGTTTAATATTTTTGATTAAATCAGATGTAGATTGACCGTCTGTCAAATCTCCATAATGTAAATAAAAATTTTTTTTATACTTACCTTCATAGAGGTGATCAATTCTTGGGGAAGTCAAAAAAGATGATCTCCTTTTAATACCATGAACGATATAATTTTTTTTTAATAAGAACTCCGCTAAATAAGAACCGTCTTGTCCTGTTATTCCAGTTATTAAAGCTATTTTTTTTTTACTCATTTTTGAGTGTAATATATTATCTGATTTTATATTTATATATATAAATTTAAATTAATGAAAATTAATTACATAAAAATTACTATATTTTCTTTAATTATGAGATTAAAAATAAAACAAATAAAATAATTAATATATAAACTGTATGTTAAGTTTAAGTTTTATAATTATCATAGCTGGATCATATATTTTAAATTCTTTATTAATTAATTATAGAATAGAAATTGGAAAAAAATTTGATCTCATAGATTATCCTAATTTGGAAAGAAAAAGGCACTTTAAACCTACTCCTTTAGTAGCTTCATTTTCAATAATTTTAATTTTTAATTTTTTAATTTTATTTCATTACAGAATAGACATAAACTATCTTCTTTTAATTGCATGCAACTTTGCCTTTTTAGTTGGCTTAATAGATGATAAAAAAAATCTTAGCTATTCTATAAAATTTATCGTTATTTTTTTATTTTTAATAATATTTTTTTTATATTCTGACTTGGCTTTAATTAAATTCCTTTATACTGAAACATTTAATAAAGTATTTTATTTAAGTAAGATAGAATCTATTTTTTTTACCTCATTATGTATACTATTACTAATTAATGCTTTTAATTTGTTGGATGGTATAAACTCATTAGCGGTTATTGTTGCTTTTATTTGGTTTGTATTTATTGGATTAATTTTTAAAGGGAATTTCTCAAATATTTTAATATCTTTACTGCCTATATTAATTCTTAAAATTTATTATATTTTTAAAAACTATTATTTTTTAGGAGATTCCGGTTCATTATTTTTAGGTATGATGGTGTCTATTGCCATAATTGAAGCAAACAACTCATCAATTGGTTCATCTAAATTGTTGTCAATAGAGACAATCTTTATTTTATTTATGCTTCCTGGAATAGATATGATGAGGTTATTTATATTTAGAATTATAAGTGGAAAAAATCCATTTAAACCAGACAGAAATCATTTTCATCATTATTTAATTGAAAGATATTCATTAATTAAAAGTTTAGTTATTTATTCATTTTTAGTACTCGTACCAATACTAATTTCAATTTTTATTCATAAAGATTATTTAATTATTTTAATTTTTTTATGTATTTATTTTTATTTAATCTATTTTTTTAGAAATTTTAAAAATTGAATATTTAATTTGTAAAAAAACTTAAGTTTTAAACTTTCTTTGTGTTTTTTTTTTATTATATTATCAATATCTTTGCTTAAAATATATTTCTGATTAAAAGAACTAAATTTTTTTTTTCTTATTATATTTTTTTTAAATATGTATCTAAAGGATGTATGCGTTCCTGAAATATCAAAACCAATATTATCAATTAACGAGTATCTTGGCTGCAAACATCTATACTTTTCTTTGTAACAAAAATAATTAAATAATACTGCCCACGAATTTATAAAACCATTTTTGTGTGCCCATAACATTTTTTCCATATCATTACCCAATGAGTTTAAATCTTCATTTTTTAGATCAAAAATATTATTTTTTTTATTATCAATATATTTTAATTTAAATTTAAGCCATACTCTGCTCCAAGTACCCCAAGCCCAGCTTGAATGTCTTTTTGATAAAAATAAATTAAAGGATTTATTTAATTTTATATTATTTATATATGAATAACCACTTACACTTCCAATTTTTTTTGAATTAATTTCTTTATTCAAAAAAAAATTCATATACTCAATTGAATTATCCCAAGCCAAAATATCATCCTCTAAAATTATTGCTGCTTTGTTTTTTTTTAAGATTTTTGTTACATTTGAAACTATATTGTTAAATAAACCTTTATTTTTTTTATTAAACTTTATTTCAGTAAAATTAATTAAAGATTTATACTGATTTATTATTTTTTTAATTTTTTCAATTTTATATTTATCTGTTAAGTTTTTTGGTCCATCATTAAAAAAAAATATCTCATGATGTTTTATAAATTTGTTTTTATAAAGAACATCTAATGATTTTTGTAAATGAGTGGGCCTGTTATAGCTAAAAATAATTATTGGGAACTTAACTAACTTCATATTTTTAATGAAAATATATACTTGATTTGAAGTTAAATTAAACTAATAGTCATTTATGATTAAATTATTTATATATATATCATTTATATGCTTGATTAGCAGTAATTCATACGCTTACCTTGACCCAGGAACAGGTGGATCATTGTTACAAATAATACTGGGCATGTTTGCTGCAGCAGCATCTGTTGTCGCATATTACTGGAATAAAGTTAAAGTCTTCTTTCTAGAACTTTTCAAGAAAAATAATGATAAAGAAAACCCCAAAAAAAAAGACGAGTCTCAGTAAAGCTGAAAGCTTAGAGTTTTTTAAAAAAAAAAAAATAAAACAAATTAATATCCCAAATTTTTTTTATTTTAGTAAAAATCAATTTAATAAAAATCAGGAACTAATAATAAAAAAAGTATATTCTAAATTTAAAAAAGATATAATCTTAAGATCTTCATCAAAAAGTGAAGATACTCTTAAAAAATCAAATGCTGGAAAATTTGATTCAAAAATCGTTAAATATACAGAATTTAAAAATCTTAGAAAAATAATTAAAAATTTTTGCAAACAATTTAAGAACAATAAAGACCAAATTTTAATTCAAGAATTAATTAAAAATGTAAATATTTCAGGAGTTATATTTAATAAAGACCCTCAGACAAACTCACCCTATTATATCATAAATTATGATGAAACTGGAAAAACAAATCTAGTAACATCAGGAATTAAAAATCCAAAAATCAAAACACTTATTATTTACAAAAATAAGATTGAAAAATCAAAAAAATTTAAATCTTATTTAAAAATAATAAAAAAATTAGAAAAAATTTATAATACAAAAAATATTGACGTTGAATTTGCTATCAAAGATAAAAAATTTTTTCTTTTTCAATGCAGGCCATTAATTATAAGAAATAATAAAAAAAATAAAAATTTAAATTTAGATCCAATATTAATTAATCTAAAAAAAAAAATTGATAAAGTTAAATCAAATCAAATCTTATCTGGAAATAAAACAATTTATAGTAATATGGCAGATTGGAATCCAGCTGAAATGATTGGGTCTAAACCCTACCCTTTATCATCAAGTCTTTATAGCGAACTAATTACGGATAGAGTATGGGCTCAACAAAGGAATAATTATGGTTACAAGAATGTAGAACCTTATCCATTAATGTTTAATTTTTTAAATGCAACATATATTGATGTAAGGACAGATTTAAATTCTTTTCTTCCAAAGGGGTTAAATAAAAAAATAGAAACAAAAATTGTTAATTATTGTATTAATCAATTAGAAAAAAAACCACATGTACATGATAAATTAGAATTTGAAATAATAAATACATGCTATGATTTTGATATTCGCAAAAAAATTAATTTTTTAAACAAACAAGAGTCTAAATTATATGTAGAAAAATTAAGATTTTTAACAAATAATATTGTAAAAAATTACAAAAAAATTTTAAAGTCAGAGATCAATAAAATAGAAAAACTAAAAATTAATCTAAAATTTTATAACAACAAAAAAATTAGTCATATAGAAAGAATATATTTATTAATTGAAGCAATAAAAAAAAATGGAACACTTCCTTTTGCAGGTATAGCAAGGTGTGCATTTATTTGTACAGTTTTTTTAAAATCTTTCTTGCAAAAAAAATTAATTAGTGAACATGATTTTAAAGTTTTTTTTGAAAATATTGATACTGTGTCAAGAGATATACAAAAACTTTCACTTTCAGCAAAAGATAATAAAAAAAGTAAGAAAATCTTTTTAAAAAAATATGGACATATAAGACCATCAACATACTCCATCTCTTCTTTATCTTACAATGAGAATTTTGAAAACTACTTTGGCAAAAAGAAATATAAAAAATTAAAAAAGAAAAATAAATTTAAATTGAGCAATAATCAAAAAGATAAAATTAATAAACTTTTAAGAAAAAATAAAATTGATACTTCAGCTAAAGATTTATTTAACTTCGCAAAAGAAAGTATAAGGCTTAGAGAGTTCTCTAAAAGTATTTTTACAAAAGCAATAGATGAAATATTTATTTCTTTAATAAAACTAGCTAAAGAGATAAATGTAACAAGACAAGATCTTGAATATTTGTCAATCAAAACAATAATCAAACATTACACTTATCTTGATTCTGAGAAATTAAAAAAAATAATTAAAGATGAAATATATCAGAATAAGATTAATTACTATAAAACTGTAAATATTAAAATTCCTGATGTTATATTAAATAGTGATGATATTTACTCTCATTTTCAAATCTTAAATAATGGAAATTTTATAACTAAAGAAATATTGGTTAATGATGTAATTGTAATGAATAGAAATATTAACTATGAAATTTTAAATGAAAAAATAGTATTTATTGAAAATGCTGATCCTGGATATGATTTTTTATTTTCTTATAATATTAAAGGTCTAATTACAAAATATGGTGGTGCAAATTCACACATGGCCATAAGATGTCTTGAAGAGAATATACCAGCATGTATTGGAATTGGAGAAAAGAAGTATAATCTTTATAAAAACTCAAAAAAAATTGAAATCAATTGTGAACAAAAAACATTAAGAATAATAAATTAGTGAAAAAAGTTTTAATAACACCATATTTAGAATTAAATAAATATAACAAAATTGTTTTATCTTTAAATTTAGAGTGGTTCTCTTACTTAAATAAATTAGGATATTGTGGAATCTTTGCAAACCCAGAAAATTCTATTCGGGATCAAATTAAAAATATAAATTTCATTATAATCTCTGGTGGCGGAAATATTTCTAAAATAAAAAAAAATAAATTAAATATTTTTAGAGATAAATTTGAAAAAAAATTAATTAATGAAGGTTTAAAAAAAAAAATACCTATAATTGCAATTTGTAGAGGGTTTCAACTAATAAATCATTTATTAAATAGAAATCTTAAAGATATTGATAAAGTCAAAAATCACAGAAATAAAAATCATTTTATATATATAAAAAAAAATATTTTATGCAAAAAAAATAAAATATTAGTTAATTCTTTCCATAATTTACAAATTATAAAATTAAATGATAAACTAAAAAAAATTGCAGAAACAAAAGATGGTAATATTGAAATAGCATTTTCAAAGACAAAAAGGATACTAGGTTTAATGTTTCATCCTGAAAGATATAATAAAGACCAAATAGAGGTAGATAAAATAATTAAGAAATTTGTTAATTTTAAATGAGATTAATTATTTTAGCTGCAGGAAAAAGTTCAAGAATATTTAAAGACATAGGAAAGCATAAATGTTTGCTAAATGTAAATAATCAAACACTTTTATCAAAAATAATTAACGATTCTCTGTTTAATAAAATTAAAAAAATTTCAGTAGTTGTAGGATACAGAGCAAGTATATTAAAAAATTATATTCAAAAACATCATAAGAAAATTAAAATTATAAATAATAAACAATATTATAATACAGATATGCTACACTCAGCGATCTTGGGCCTTAAGGGTATTAATGACGATGTTATAATTAGTTATTCTGACATTTTTTATGATAAAAAAATTCTCAAAAGAATTATAAAGAAAAAATCAAAAGATATAGCTATTCCCATAAAAACAGATTGGCTCCAAGTGTGGAAAATGAGAAAGAAAAAAATTAAGTCAGATGCAGAAAGTTTAGAATTTAACAAACAGAGCTACTTACTTTCAATAGGTGGAAAAATTTTGAATAAATATCCAAAAGGGCAATATATGGGCTTAATATTTATCCCAAAAAATTTAATTAAAAATTTTTTATTAACATATAAGAATAATAAAATTAAAAAAATGCAAATGAGTAATTATTTAAATTTGTTAATAAAAAGTAATTTTAAAATTAAAGTAATTAAACTAAAAAATTACTGGTATGAGTTTGATGATATTGAAGATTTTAATAATTTTAAGTTTAGATGAAAAAATTTATACTAAACTTACTCTCAGATATTAAAAATATTAAATTTTTTTTTACTATAAATACTAAAGATAAAATTTGTTTTTTTAACGAAAATGAAAATACGTTTCAATATTTAGAATATTATATAAATAACAAAAATAAAAAAAAAATTATCTTTTTTTCATTAAAAAAAATTAATTATAATTTTCATAATAATGTTGATTTGATTTATTTAAATTTTAATTTTTTTGTTGAAATTTTTTTTCTTTTTTTAAAATCAAAATATATATACTCAACTACACCTGGTTTAAATTCAACAATATTTAAAAAATCTGTATTTTCTAAAAATTCTAAATATATTTACATTCAACATTCTCCAGTAAGTTTGGTAATGGCATATGATAAAAATGCTTTCACTGAATTTAATGCAATTCAAACAATTAATAGTTTTCAATATCGTGAGGTAAAACAGATTAACAGTCTATACTCAAAAAAGATCAAACCTTTTAAATCTAAATATAAATTTATAAAATATAACAAAAAACAACATAACAAAAACTTATTAATTGCACCAACTTGGAAAACAGATTTTTATAGTAGTGGATTTTATTTAATTTTATTTCATAAATTAATTGATAAAAATATTAATTTTGAATTTAGACCACATTATATGTCTTTAAAAAATAAAGAATTTGAGATCGGAAATTTAGATTTTATAAAAAATAAAATAGATATATCCCCTACTCTAAAACTGTCTGATTATAAAAATTTAGTATCAGACTGGTCTGGCATATATATAGAATTCTTAATATTAAATAAGAGAAAACCATACTTATTTAATTCTAAAAAAAAAATATTAAATTCAGATTACAATCTTAATTTTAAGATGAACAGTATAGAAGAGTATACAAGAGACAAGATTTGTTTTACATATAATTTTGATCAATTAGATTTATTTATTACAGATTTAAAAAATAAAGAAAATGAAGATCGTGAAAACCAAGATGTTAATGAATTTCTAATCAAGAATTTTTATATATGACTTCAAGTTCAAAGCTTAATTATTTTATAGATAAATTTAAATTTGATAAACATAGAAATATAAGAAAAAAAATTTACAAATTGATTTCTGAAGATCAAAAATCATTCGATTATGGAAACGGTTATTTTTATCAAAGTTGTGAAAGGATAGGAATAAGTGGTTTGAGAAATACAAAAATGAGGATTGAAAGTTTAAATTTGTCAGAATTCACAAGTAATAAAAGCATACTTGATATTGGAACCAATACTGGTTTTCTACTATTTCAAATGGATAATAACTTTCATAGATGCGAGGGTATAGATTGGAATCCTACATTAATAAATGTAGCTAATGAAGTTAAAAATTATTTAAATATAAATAATATATTTTTTCATAAAGGTGATTTTTTAAAACATAATTTTGATAATAATTTCGATTTAATTCTGTCCTTAGCTAATCATACTACTTACGATGGTGGCATAAAAGATTATAAGGAATATTTCCAAAAAATATTAAAATTACTAAAAAAAGATGGATCTTTAATTCTTGAGTCACATCATCCATCAATTGAAAGTGAAGATAAATTTAATGAAATATTAAATTTATTAAAAGTAAACTTTAATATGTTAAAAAAAATAAAATATAAATTTTTTAATTACGCTGATGACAATAGAACAGTTTTATTTCTAAAAAAAAAATCATAAAAATATTTTATCAAAAACAATTTTTAGGTCGTTATTTTTTAAAAATGAACGATAAGAAATTTTCTCATTAATTATATTTATTTTTTCAAAATTGAAAGAGTCATTAATTATTTCATTTAATAATGAGCATCTTAGAATTGGATCAAAAAAACTAAACCATATTCTATAAACATCTTTTATATTATAGTTTTTATAACCTTCTAATTTAAATTTTTGATATTCTATTTTTTTTCTTAAGAAAATGTCACCATCATCGATTTTTTCAGTCATTTTAAAAAAAGAAACACCATAACTATTGGAGTGCAATAAACTATTTAAAGTACCATCTGCACCTCTTAATAAAGGTAAATAACCAGGATGAATATGATAAAAATTTTTATTTGTTTTTAAGATATTTTTATAAATTTGATTTGAGGTATTTAAAAAAGTATTTTCACCAGATTTTACAATTTGATTGAATAACAAATCTGAGTTCACATCTTCATTTGGAATATAAACTATTTGATCTTTAAAAAAATCGAGTAAATCAAAATTATACATGTTTTGAATAAAATTTTTTTCAAATTGAAAATAGGTTTCAATTTGAACGCAAAGTTCGTAAATATTTTTGTTTTTAATGAACTTAAGTGGATAATAGTTGTTTTCATTAAAATGCATTTTTAAATTCATTTTTTTTGGTAAAAATTTTTTTTTGTATAGGTAATAAATTTTTTTTGGCTGATATTTTTTTAATTTAAAATAATTTAGAAATGCTCTTCCAATTGGTCCATCTTGAAAAATTACTGAGAAATTATTTTTATCCATTTTTTTATATATTTTGACTTTTTTTGATAATTAAAATATTCAATTAAAATGACTAAAATTTTTTATAATAACTATACTTTAAGTATATTATTTCTATCAATACCTTTTTTAGAATTTATTAATACTAATTTTCATTTACTTGATGAAAGTATAAGTTTTGTACTTTTACTTATTTTTTTATCAATAATGATAATTTTTTCTTCTATCAATTTTATATTAAGTAGAATTAAATATTTCGATAGTGGATTTTATTTATTATTTCTAAGTACTGCTTTTATAATAAGTTTTAATTTTTTAGATTTAAAAAATAGTATAAGTAATTTTTCGCAACATAGTTTTTATATATCAATAATTATACTTTTAATTTCATATTTATTTTTATTTTTTTTGATCAATAAGAAAAAATTTAAAATATTTTTTTTTTTCTTTGTTTATTTTTCACTTATTTATCATTTATTTATTTCATATTCTTTAATTAGTGAAAATAAGATTTCTTCACAATCATCTAATACAAAGGATAATCATATTTTTTCTGAACCAATTAATAATAATTTAAATTCTAAACAAAATATTTATTATTTTATTTTGGATGGAATGACTTCATTAAAATATTTCAGAAAAAGCTTTCCAAAAAATGAAAATGCAATTTTAAATAATTATATTGATTTCATAAAATCTAAAAAATTTGTAGTTCATGATGATACTATTTCAAACTATAATTCAACTTATCTTTCAATGGCAGCACTTTTATTACTAGATTACCCTGTAACAGAAACCTCGGATAAGTATTATGATAGAGTTAATTTTTGGCCTTACTTGCTTAATAATCCAAATAAAAAACCAAGACTCATTTCTATTTTAGAAAAAAATAATATGAGTTTTAAATGGTATGGTAACATCACAGCATCTTGTAAAAATTATTCATACAATAAAAGATTTTGTCCTGATGAAAGTGTTTCAAACTTTTTTTATGTATTTAATTCTTTTTTTAAAAAGACACCTCTTATTACTTTTTTGAGAAAATTTTTTCCAAAATTAATGCTTGCTGGTTATGGTGATAATATTGATGCAATAAATAATTTTTTAAATGATTTTGATAATTTAAAAATTACAGATAAAAAGTTTTATCTTATCCATCATTTAGCGCCTCATGCTCCTTATATTCATAATCCAGATTGCTCACTAAAGAATGAGAGTACAGGCTTTATTTCAGATAAAGGTTTTAAAGGGTATGAAGATGCTTATATTTGTGCTTTAAAAAGAATTAATCAAGCTATTCAAAAAATTTTAAATAAAGATCCAAACTCTTTCATAGTATTTACAGCTGATCATGGTTGGATTTTAGAAAACGAAAATAATATTAAAAACAAAGAGATGTTAAGATTTGAAATTTTTAATGCATTTAAAATAAAGGAGGACTGTAATAAATTTGTATCTGAAAAAATAGACTCTATATCTACAATAAGATTAGTTTTAGGTTGTAACATTAATAGAAAACCAATATTTACAAATAGAAGATCTTATCTTAGCTATCAAGAAATAAATGAAAATTTTGGAAAAGTTTTTAGAGCTTTCTAATAAGCAACTTAATTTTTCCAAATAAAAATGAAAAAAAATTAGAGTATGGTGTATGCTCTGTTGGCATTTTAAGTTTTAAATTTTTATTTATTAATATAAATTTTTTATATTTATTATAAATGATCTCATTAAATGTAACATGCTCAACTTGCTCTCTAATTTTTTTTAATGATTGATCAAAATTAATGTGAGAGGATATTTTGTAGTATTTATATTTGTAAATACATATTCCATTAAAAGAAGAAATACTTAATTTTGAATTTTTGTTTATTTTTTTTTGAATATCATAAATATTTTTTTTTCTTAACATATATCCTTTAAAAATTTTTTTTACTTTGGAAATACTATATATATTTTTCATAAAATAACCTTTTATTCTCAAACTTAAAATATCATAATAAAATGGATAAGAAGTTGCAGAAACCCCAAAAAGATCTTTCCTACTATCTAAAATTTTTATTGAATTTAAAAAATCTTTTTTTCTGATACCTTCAGATAAAACATCATCTAAATCTAACCAAACTACATAATTTAATTTTAATCCTTTTGTAAAATAAGAAACATAATTCCTTCCTCTAGCCATTTTTTCTAATCTAAATGAATATTTACTCATAAAAGAAGTATTTATTATTTTTTTTTCAACTTTTTTGTTTTTATAATTTTGTAATATTTTAAGCGTGTTATCTTTAGAATTATTTTCTCCAATAAAAATATATATTTTTTTAAACTCATTTTGGATTTCATCTATAAAATCAAAAAAATTATGAAGATCTCTAGAACAATTCTGAGCTAGACCTAAAAAAGCTATAGTTGCTTTTTGCTTTTTCATCAATAATTAAGATATTTAACTTGTTTTTTATTTTATTGCGATTAAATGTTAATTTAAAAAATTTGTGAAAGATAGTATATTTTTTAAGTTAAATTTTATTCTTAAAACAAAATACAAGATATATCTTTGTATATTTGTTTTAACTTTAATTATCGGTTTAGCTTTTCAATTAATCGGTATTAGTTCAATCATTCCCTTAACATCAACTTTTTTCGAACAACCAACTGATAATAATTTTTTTCTAAAAATAAAAGATGTTTTTCCAATGTTAGAGAAAATTAATAATTTCTCTATGCTTTTAACTTTTTTTGTGTCTTGTATTATTTTATCAAATTTGATTTTTATATTTTCGACATATTTGAGTGCAAAAATTACATTTGCTATTGAAAGAGATTTGAGAAACACTTTATACGACTATTTTATAAACAATAATTATAGTTTTTTTTTTAACACCACTAATAGTAAATTTATATCTTTGATGATAAATGAAACACAAAGATTGTGCACATCAGTATTATTGCCTTTGGCAGAAGTAGCATCGAGAACAGTATTGGTTTTAGGTATCAGTATATTTTTAATATATTTAACTACCAAAGAAACAACATTGGTTATTTTACTAATTCTCTTTTTTTATTTTGTCTATTACTTATTAATTAGAAAAAAAATTATTCAAAATAATAAATTGCTGACAAAAAATAATGAGGATTTAGTTAAAAATTCAAATGATTTATTTAAATCATTCAGGGAAGTTAAAATTTATGGTATTGAAAACATGTTTTTTGATAAAATCATAAATATAACCAATAAAATTCAAAAAATTAGATTTTTTACAGTCTTTTTTTCTACCTCTCCCAGATACTACATGGAAATTATAATGTTTCTTATAATATATATTTTTTTCCTTCTAAAAGGACAAAATATAAATATAGAAAAAATTAGTTTTCTTGCAGTTTTTATTTATGCTTTTTTTAAAATTTTACCATCTTTGCAAGGTTTGTTTTCTCAATTTATGGTTGCTAAATCTAATTTAGATTCTTTAGAGGTTATTTATAAAAAAATTAATGAATTTAAAGATAACAAACAACATTCAGAAGAAACTAATTTTAAAATCAATTCTGAAAAAGAAGATTTTAAACAAATTAAGCTCAAAAATATAAGTTTTGATTATGATGATAAAAGAATACTTGATGAGATAGAACTAAACATATCAAAAGGAGAAAAAATCGGTATCAAAGGAAATAGTGGTTCGGGAAAAACAACGTTAATTAACTTAATTGTTGGTTTATTGAAGCCGAGTAGTGGAGAAATATATTTCAATGATAATAAAATTAAACCACACCAGCTTATAAATATGTATGATAATAAAATTGGAATCATTCCACAAAATCCTACAATGCTTGAAACATCTATTAGAGAAAACATACTACTTGGTGAGATAGAAATTAAAGAAAAATTATATAAGAGTCTTAATATTGCTGGATTGAATAATTTTTCAGAAAAAGATTTAAATAAAAATATACATTCATCCTCATTAAATTTAAGCGGAGGACAAATACAAAGAATTTCAATAGCAAGGGCAATATACAGATCTCCAAATATACTAATTATTGATGAGGGTTTTAACCAGCTAGATAACGAAAACGAAAAAAGAGTTATGCAAAATTTAATGGAAATTAAAGATTTAACAGTAATAATGGTATATCATAATATTTTTAATGAAAACTTGTTAAATAAAATTTTTTTAATTGAAAACCATAAACTTAAAATAATATGAGAACTCTTCTTATAAATATAACGAAAATTTTAAAAGTTTATAATTTACTAAAAAAATTTAATTTAGTATTACAATCAGCTTTTGGTTTAGGACATGGGCACAATTTATTATTATACCTAATAAAAAAAAAATCAAATATTAAAGAATATTCTGTCTTTTTGGAAATTGGAAGCACAAGAGAAGAAATATATGGTCAAGGGTCCACAGAGATAATTGCAAAATATTGTGAAAAAAAAAAAATAAGTTTTTACTCAGTAGATGCAGATCAAAGAAATGTTGACAGACTAAAAAAAAAATTATCCTCATACAAATATTTTAAACCAATATGCGATAAAGGTGAGAATTTTCTAAGAAAAACATCAGAGAAATTTGATATCATTTATTTAGATGCATTTGATATTGAGAGATCAGTCAAAAATAAATATAGAGATGATTTTTATCTAAAAGAATATGGAAGAAGCATAACTAACGAGCGATCTGAATTAATTCACCTAGAAATTGTTAAAAATCTTGAAAAGAAAATTTATGATAATTCTATAATTGTTTTTGATGATACATTTATAAATAATAATTCATTTTTGGGGAAAGGTGGCAAAGCTATTCCTTACTTGTTAAGCTCAGGGTTTAAAATTATTGCTAAAAATTCCAATAGTGTCGCATTAGAAAGATGTAATTAAAGTTTAAAAATTTTAATATTACAAATTGGTTTATTAATATTAATTAAATGTCTAAATTATCTGAATTAGATGAAAAATTTATTTAAATTATTTATTATAATATCAATTCTAATATTAATTTATATAATTTATAAGTCTGAAATTCATTGGTCAGGTGAAAATAGAGAATATTATTCTAAATTTTATTTAATATCATTTATTTCAATCATTTTTTTTTCATTATCGTTTTTCCTTAATAAAGTTTTACAAAAATATATTGCAATTACAATTTTAAGTATTTTCGCGAGTATTTATATTTTCGAATTTTACATCAATTATAAGATTATTTTTGAAAATCAAAACATAGATAAAAATTTTGATCAAAGATCTAAATTAGAGATCTATAATGATTTAAAAAAAACAAATAAGAATTTACAAGTTACTATTGCTCCAATGGAGATATTGAGAAAAAATGAAATTAATAAGTTATTTCCCCTATCAGGAATATCTAATGCAAAAACAATTCATTGCAATGAAAATGGTTATTTTTCAATTTATGATTCTGATAGATATGGGTTTAATAATCCAGACAATGAATGGGATGCTAAAGAAATTGAATATTTATTAGTGGGAGACTCATATACTCATGGGTCTTGTGTTAACCGACCAAATGATATTGCTTCTAATTTACGAAATTTGTCTGGACAATCTGTATTGAATTTAGGTTATAGTGCGAATGGCCCCTTGATTGAGTATGCAGTTTTGAGAGAATATTTGTCCCCAAATGTAAAAAAAATTTTGTGGTTATACTATGAGGGCAATGACTCTATTGATTTGAGACTTGAATTGAAGTCTAAACAATTGATTAAATATTATGAAAATCTAAATTATTTTCAAGATTTAAAAAATAAACAACTAGAAATAAATCAATTGTTACTATCTCTTAAACAAAAGAGAAAGGAGAGCAAAGATTACGCAAAAATATTAGAATTTATAAAACTATATGAGGCCAGAAAATTATTAAAAAAAAGATTTTCAAAACCAGAAGAATTGCCTCAAGAGTTTAAAACAATAATTAAACTAGCAAATGAGCTTGCTATTGAAAATAATGCAAAATTATATTTTATCTATCTACCAAGTTTTTTTAGATATAGTAATATCTCAAAATTTGATAAAACAGAGGTCAAGAATATTATAAATAATCTTAAAATCCCATTTATAGATATTGATACAGAGGTATTTAAAAAAGAAAACAATCCGTTAAAACTTTTTCCATATGAAAAGAATGGACATTACAATCCGCAGGGATATAAAAAGATTGCATTAAAAATTTATGAAAAAACAAACTGATTTAAATTTAAAACAAAATATTAGTTTTGGATTATTTTTTTTTATAATTTTTCTAATTTATGGAATTTACCCCTTAATTGGTGGAGAAAAAATAAAAGTATGGTCTGTATCGATTTCGCTATTACTATTATTAATCACTTTAATCAAACCAAAACTACTAAACTGGTTTAATAAAAAATGGATTAATCTAGGTATTTTACTGGGTAGAATAATTTCGCCAATTATTATGGCATTAATATTTTTCTTTGTGGTAACTCCATGCGGTTTAATTGTTAGAATACTTAAAAAAGATCCAATGGGTTTAAAAAATAAAGAAAAATCGTATTGGATTGAAAGAAATGAAAAAATTCAAAATATGAGAAAACAATTTTAATGATAGAATTTTTAAAAGAATTTTGGGATTTTTTAAAAGTAAGAAAAAAATATTGGCTTTTTCCAATATTTATAATTTTATTTTTGTTTGGAGCTCTAATAGTTTTAACACAAGGAACGGTTGTTGCTCCATTTATTTATACAATTTTTTAATATCAAATGATATCTGTACTTGGTATTTCAGCTTTTTACCATGATAGTGCTGCCGCAATTATAATTGATGGTGAAATTATCGCTGCAGCTCAAGAAGAAAGGTTTACAAGAAAAAAACATGATTCAAACTATCCTAAAAATGCAATCAGTTATGTACTTGCGGAGGCTAAAATAAAATTAAGTGAAGTGGACCATATAGTCTTTTATGAAAAGCCTTTCCTTAAGTTTGAAAGATTGCTCGAAACTTATGTTGGTTTCTCCCCTAAAGGTTTTAAATCCTTTTCAATTGCAATGCCTTTATGGTTAAAAGAAAAATTATTTCAAAAAAAAATGTTATTTGATGAATTAAAAAAACAGGATAAAAATTTTGATGATTTAAAAAAAATTTATTTTTCAGAACATCATTTAAGTCATGCTGCTAGTGCTTTTTTTTCAAGTCCATTTGAGGAAGCCTTAATTTTAACTCTAGATGGTGTAGGAGAATGGGCAACAACAACTGTATCTATAGGTAAAAAAAATAAAATTAATATTATAAAAGAATTAAATTTTCCCCACTCATTAGGATTACTTTACTCTGCATTCACATATTTCTTAGGTTTTAAGGTTAATAGTGGTGAATATAAAGTTATGGGACTTGCGCCGTATGGCAAACCAACATTCAAATCACTTATTTTAGATAATATCGTAGATTTAAAAGATGATGGTTCCTTTAAATTAAATATGGAATATTTTAATTACGCAACTGGTCTTACTATGACTAACAAAAAGTTTTCAAAACTTTTTGATTTAAAGAAAAGAAATTCAAATGAAAAATTATCACAAGTTCACATGGATTTAGCTTCATCAATTCAAGCTGTTACTGAACTAATTGTTTTGAAAATATCTAAACATATATCGCAAAAATATAAATTGAAAAATCTATGTTTAGCTGGTGGTGTAGCTTTAAATTGTGTTGCAAATGGAAAAATATTAAAAGAAAATATTTTTGATAATATTTGGGTACAACCTGCATCTGGAGATGCAGGAGGCTCACTTGGCGCTGCTCAAGCATTTTATTTTCATGAACTTAATAATTTTAGAAAAACTTCTCTGATAGACACTATGAAAGGCTCTTATTTAGGTCCAGAATATAGTGACAAAGAGGTAGAAAGTGAATTGAAAAAATGTAGAGCTGTTTACAAAAAACTTAAACCAGATGAAATTCTAAAGGAAACCGCAAAAATATTGTCTGAAGGAAAAGCCGTTGCCTGGTTCCAAGGCAGGATGGAATTTGGCCCAAGAGCTTTGGGAAACAGATCAATTATTGCAGATCCTAGATCAAAAGATATGCAAAAAAATCTTAATTTAAAGGTAAAATTCAGAGAGAGTTTTAGGCCTTTTGCTCCATCTATTTTATATGACAAGGTATCTGAGTGGTTTGATATAAATACAGAAAGTCCATACATGACTTTTGTTGCTAAAGTGAATGAAAGCAAACATTTGAAAATTAGCAATGAAGAAGAAAATCTTTTTGGTATAGAAAAGCTAAATTTAGAAAGATCCCAGATACCGTCAGTAACACATGTAGATTATTCAGCCAGAATTCAGACGGTTCATAAAGAAACAAATTTAAAATTTTATGGATTGATTAAAGAGTTTGAAAAAATTACTGGTTGTCCAATTCTTATAAACACATCTTTTAATGTTAGAGGCGAACCTATAGTTTGTAATGTAAAGGATGCTTTTAATTGTTTAATGGGAACTAATTTAGATGTTTTGGTTTGTAACAATTTTATTTTATATAAAAATGAACAAAATAAAAACCTAATTCAGGATTATAAAAATAAATATGAATTAGATTGATTAAATATTCAATTCATCAACTATTTTTTTTGAACAAATATCAATATCAAAATTCTCAAATTTTGGTTCTAGTTTAATCTCTTTATTAATAATCTTATGAAATATTAACTCTAAATCTTTTTTATTTTTATAATAATAACAAAAATCACTAAATTCATAAATCGGGTCAGCAAAAGCAGGAATTATTAAAGATTTTTGTAAATACATGGCATCACCAAACGATCCAGTTCCCTTATAATTTCCATAATACTTTTCCTCTTTATTTAATGACAATAAAATATCACAATCTTTTCCCATCCTCAAAAAATCTTCTTCACTCAACAATTTTTTTTTATACTCAATATTATAATCTTTAAAACAATCTATAGCACTCTCTGAAAAATTTTTATAAAATCTTCCTAAAAATCTTATGGTAATCTCATCACGAAACTTTAATAAATTATTGTAAAATATTTCATAATCTTTTCTTATTGGGTCGATGCCGCCCAAAATACCAATAATAAGTTTTTCATTATTATTTTTTTTATAATGAATACTTTTATCATAATACCTTGTGTAGACGGTAGTGACTTTAATTTGTTTTTTTTTAAATTTTGACTTAAATATCTCCGTAAGATTTTTGTTTTCACATACAAAAAAATTTAATAATTGAAAAACTTTATATCTCAAAAAAATAAAAAATTTTATTATAAAATTTTTATGGATGTCGGGAAAAATTCTATGCAAGCCTCTAACATATGAAATAATTTTTTTCCTAAAAAAAATTATTAGCAATAAAAATACCAACAATTGTTGTATGTAAATTATAAAATTTTTTAAATTATTTGGATAATCAGGATACTCTGGACAGCTACATAAATAAATATAATCATATTTGCGTCCAATAAATAATACATGAAAATACATAAAATATCTTAAGTTTGAAGAAATAATATTTTTTTTTAAATTTGATATATGTTTATATTTCTTTGGTAAAAGAACATCACAATCAAAGTTTTTTGATAAAATTTTATAAATATCATCGACCTGCCAAAAATGCATTAGATTTTCCACAATTAATATTTTTTTTCGTGAATTCAAATTCAAGAGTCTCTTTTTGAAAGAATAATTTTTTTTTTATTAAGTCTTAATTTAATTCTTGGGTCATCCCAATTATAAGTAAATTGCTTGCTCATACCTTTATAATATTGAGACTGTTTATAGTGATAAACTGCAACTTTACTTAAAACTAGAAAACTATTTCCAAAACCAGGAGGAACTAAAATTTGATAAAAGTTTTCACCAGATAATGTGAATTTTTCCCATTTTCCAAAATTTTGGTTATTTTTTCTACAATCTACAATATATGCAACACATTTGCCATATACACATGAAACCAATTTCCAAGTCTTATGATCTCCATGAATTCCTTTGAAAACATTTTTTTTATTTATTGAAAAATCATCTTCAACAAAATTTATATTCAATTTATTTTTATAAATTTTAAAATTAAAACTTTCTAGATAGATACCTCTCTTATCCTTAAATTTTGAATTTGGAAAAATTACTTTAAGTTTAAGTTTTTTTGAAAGTCTTACTTTTATCATAAATAAGTTATATTTTTAAAGTTATCTTTAACTATATTATAAAAATTTTCATTCCTTTTTGCTTCAAAATCTTCAGGAAATTTTAATGAATAATCTGCTAATAATATAGTTTTAAATTTATTATTAAACAAAATTGAACAAAATAAAGGTGTCGTTGACCAAGATGAAATCAATTTTTTAGTATTTAAAAAGTATATCAAAAACTCCATTGGTAATTTTTTTAATAAGTTGTTATTTATTTCAAAAAATTTAATTTTATTTTTTTTAAGCTGTTCCTTAAAAAGGATTTTTAATTTTATATTTTTTTGTTGAACCCTGGGATGATCTTTAAAAATTATAATTTCATTTTTATTAATTTTTTTAATCACCTTTTTTATGAGATTTAAGCTTGTGTTATGGTTTATATATTTAAAACCTGAAATATTTAAAAATATTTTTTTTTTATTTTTATAGCGATCCTCTTTAATATTTTTTTTTAAATATTTTGACATATTTTTTAAAACAGAAACAAAATATTTTTTTCTAGTAGATAAATAATTTACTTCATAGTTATTTAAGTTTAAATTTAATTTAATTTTGTTAGATAAAACTGAAATATAAAAATCATATTTTTTTAAATAATATATTTTAAAACCTAATAAATTTAAAAATTTGAGGAAGCAATTTATAAATGATAAAAGTTTTTTTGTCTTATAAATCAAACCATCTCTATAATTTCCTATTCCATGCTCAATATAATAAATTTTTTTTTTATTTTTGAACAAAAGATGAAAATCATCTCCACCAGAGAAAATATTTTCTACAATGTATTTATCTTCAATAAATTTTAATTTATTTTTAAATTTAATTAAATTTTTTGATCTAAAAATTATTCTATTAATAAAGCCAATTTTTTTCTCTTTTAAAAATTTTGAATTTAGATAATCAAAGCTTTTAAAACTAAAGGTATTAATTTCGTCAAAATATAAATAAAAAAAATTTTTAAAATACAGAAAAACTTCTTTATTTATCCATGTATAATTTAAATATAAAATTTTATAATTTTTATTGTGTATTTGTTTAGTAATACAAGCACAATGGATTAGAGAAATAAAGTTTCGAATATAGTATAGATCGCATTTTTTTTTCATTTTATTATAAGCATATTAAGATGAATTTATATTTTATATAATGATTTATTATAAAAAATAAATTATAATTTTGAATATAGCTATAAACCTTCTAAACTTACTATAAGTAAATAAAAAAAATTAATAATAATTTATAAACGATTTTTAATTAATTTTACTTATAAATGCATAGATTTTTAATTAATATTAAATTAATAAGATAATCTTAATGAACAAAACAATTCTTATTGCCGGTATTAGTGGACAAGATGGTTACTTCCTAGCAAAAAAATTAAAGCAAAAAAAACACAAGATAATTGGTTTATCTAGAATAAAAAGACCTTATGGAGACGCTAAT
>MDSZ01051086.1_pt1 | contig 20785 bp, 21 predicted proteins | sample 811201 | NCBI WGS metagenome assembly MDSZ01 (sample SAMN05326647, study PRJNA326480) | marine metagenome | isolation source: seawater | place: Indian Ocean: North | collected 2010 | reverse complement strand
GGGAGGCATTTATTTTTTTTTATTTCTTAAAAAATTGATAGATTTTTTTTTTCAATTTTTTAATTAAAATGGAAAGACCAAGCTGGCAAGAATATTTTAAAGAAATTGTTAAAGTTACTTCAACTCGCTCTCCGTGTAAACGTTTACAAGTTGGTTGTGTATTAGTAAAAGATAATCGTATTATATCACAAGGTTATAATGGATTTCTTCCGGGATGTCCTCATGAATCAGTAGTTGTTAATGATCATGAACAAGCAACAGTGCATGCTGAACAAAACGCAATTACTGATTGTGCAAAAAGAGGGGTTAGTTGTAATGGTGCAGATGCATATATAACTCATTATCCTTGTGTTCAATGTATGAAACTAATGTGTGCATCAGGTATTAAAAACGTATTTTACATTCAAGATTACAAAAATGAAAAATTAGTCGAGTATTTTTTAGAAAAATCAAATATGAAAAGTATTCAAAAAGTGTAAACTATATTTTTGGTTTTTTCTTTTTTTTATCACTGTTTTTGTTTGCCTTCTTTAATTTTTTTTTATTACGCAATGTTCTTCTTGATTGTTTTTTACTCTTTTTTTTTGTTTTTTTATTTTTTCCTCCTTGATTTTTATTTTCTTCTGGTGCACCTTCTGGTTTTACATCTTGATTTATAGGATTTTCTTGATTTTCTGGAACAGCAGGTTCCATTTGAGGAGGTCCTTGAGGATTTAATAATTCTTTTTGTTCAACTACATTATTCATAGCATTTGCTTCTACTGGAGCAACCGCATTTTCTATATTTTCAGGTTCATCTACTTGTATCATATCTTCATCCATTATTTCTTTATCCACAAATTCAGGCATACCATCTTGATTTGTTGCTTCATCTTGATTACTCATTATATGTGAATAAGTTATTACTAATGATGTTAAACTAATAAATACATATGCTAATGTTGGTATGGAAGTATCGTACATTCTAATAATATATATCTACAAATTAAAAATCTTTATTTTCATTTTCAATGGGTTTCATTAAATCCAATACTTCTACTCCATTTATTATTTTCTTTTCTGTCAATATATCTACAATACTTTCAAAAATGGAATCGTTAGATTCTATTATTTTCAAAGCCATTTCATACGAATAATTCACTAAATATTCTACTTGATTGTCTATATTACACTTCTTTTCATCACTTAATCCGTCCTTATTTCTGTTTATATCTCTTGAAACAAAAGGCAAATCATTATTTTCATTTTCCTGTATATAACATAAATTTTCTCCAAAACCATATTCTGTTATATATTTTCTTGCTAATTCATTTGCTTGTTTCAAATCATTTGTTGCACCAGTTGTAACTTCCAAATTCTTAAAATCCTTAAATACTAAATTATCTCTTTTACTTCTTTTATTCTTCTTATATAAATATACTTCTGCAGCTCTCCCACCCATTGAAATAATTAAATTTGCTAATATAAATTTCTTACTTGCATACTTGGTAAATTTATCTTTAGGTGTAAATAAAGTATAACCACCTGCACCATTTTTGTTTTCTTTTATAGTTACCTTTCTTAAATCAAACATATCTCTAAAATAACCAACCAAAAATGCATGTCCCACCTCGTGATAACTTACCAATTTAATTTCATCTACTTCTGTGTTTTCATTCTTTGATGGTATACCAATCGTTATCTTTTCATAAGCATCCATAAAATTCTTTTGAGAAATCAATGTATTGTTTGCCCTTACTGAATATATAGCTGCCTCATTAACCAAATTTGATATATCTGCTCCCGAAAATCCATTTGTTAAACTGACAATTTCTTTTATATCAAAATCTTCTCCCAATTTCTTATTTTTCAAATGCACATTAAATATTTTTTCTCTTCCTTCCTTATCTGGTAATCCAACTTTTACTTTACGATCAAACCTACCTGGTCTTATCAATGCATTATCTAATACATCAATACGGTTTGTTGCTGCAATCACTACAATACCATCTGATATTGTAAATCCATCCATATTTGTTAATATCTGATTTAATGTTTGCTCTCTTTCGTCATTTCCTCCCGCAATTCCTGCTCCTCTCTTTCTTCCTACTGCATCTATCTCATCAATAAAAATAACACAAGGTGAGTTTTCCTTTGCCTTATCAAATAAATCTCTTACTCTTGAAGCACCAATTCCAACATATAGTTCAATAAATTCAGAACCACTTGCAGAAATAAACGGAACTCCCGCTTCACCTGCTACAGCACGTGCCAATAATGTTTTTCCTGTTCCTGGGCTTCCTTCCAATAAAACTCCTTTTGGTATTTTTGCGCCAGCTGCCTCGTATTTTCCTTTGTCTTTCAAAAAATCAACTACTTCCATTAGTTCAAATTTTGCTTCGTCACAACCAGCAACATCTGCAAAAGTAGTGTTTAAATTAGACGCATCAATTAAATCATTTTTTTTTGTGCTACTCAGAGGATTAAAAAGATTTGTTCCTCCTGGACCAGGCATTTTTACAAATGAAGACAAAATTGTTAACACCAAAGAAATAGCCAAATAATAAATCATAATGGTGTATAACGCTTCACTTATTCTATAAAAAAAATTAAAGATCTCACTTTTTGGTGTATCTACCAAATCAACATTTACATGGTTATCAACTAATTTATTTACCAATGTATCTATATTTTCTGGAAAAATTTTAATTACATGTAAATTTGCCTTCTCTACTACTTCACCGTGTTGATTATCAATAGCTATTGCAGTTGTTTTATCTGATGTTATAGAAACTGCTTCCACCATTTTTTTAGAACTTTTTTCAAATAAATCAGTATAACTCCAAGAATCTCCAATTTCATCACCCACCGTTTGTTTAAACTGAACAGAGGGCAACACTCTTTGAATTCCACCATTCATTTTTAAAAATGTTTTAAATTTCGTCAAACCTACAATCAAGGGGACCAACGATATAAGTATGTAAAATGACATCATACCAATAGAAATGTAAATAATTTAACTTTATACCATTTACATTTTAAAATTCCAATCATCAAATAAACCAGCACATTTTATATCAACATTTAACGTATCTTCACAAATACTGTGGTATTTTATTAACAACAGCTTGTTATATTCTGAAATAGATTCGTCCTCCAAGATTGATAATAGTTTTTGATTAAAAAAATATTTTTTTATTCTATATAATTCTTCTTCATCTGTCATATTAATTACATTATATCTCATATCAATACCTGAAGTATACCTTTCATTGAAAATGTTATTTTCAACAGTTTTATTATTTATTGTGTTATTATTTACACAATTCAAATTTAAACAACTATCTTTTTTAACAAAAAATAAAAAAGAGTATAATAATATTTTTATCATTGTTTATTTTTATTACTTAATTTTTATATTGTTTACAAATTCACTCTTCTCCTGTTGTAATTGTCTTCTTTTTAGAGCAATTTGATACTTCTCTGCCCAAACTGACTTAGTCTTTTCATTTAAAGATACATTCATATGATTTTCAAACTGTTCAGGATTATCATAATACAACTTATCTACTTCGGATTTACAACCGACTCCAGCATACATTACTTTGAAATATAAGTCTTCATCCGTGGTTCCTACTTTATCTTCATGCATATAAGTGCCATAAATAGCATCCCTAATTGAAGACCCTGGAATAGGGTTTGTCGCAAAGTAAACCAAATTTCCATCCTTTGTTTTTAATTTACGAATACCAGTGTCCTGAGTCTTTTGTTTAGACTTCTTTTTCTTTTTAATTTGTTTCTTTTTTCCAACCATTATAAAACTTACTGATGAATCTTGTGAGTTCTCATCCTCATCAACATATGAAGGTTCATCATCTATAAATTCACTTTGTGAATAATCATTATAATTTTGTTCCTCATCATCATACATATCAAGGTCTGAAAGATGGTCGGATTCTGGGTATTGCTGCAAGGTCAAGTCCATTTTGAATAATTTATTCTTTTTTTTGTGGATAATTTATATTATATTAAGGTATCAATTTTTTATATACATTTGATTTAAAATTTAATAAAATAATCTATGTATATATCAATATTAACACATGCCATTTAGTGAAGAAAATTTGAGAACGTTTTTACTTACTAACTTTATGAACGCAAAAATACCACCCGTTGAAGAAAAAGATGGTAATAAGAAAGAAACTTATATCAATTATGATGTAAACGCTACAGATAAATCTCAAAAAATTAACAACAGATTAGAATTTAAATACCTTGAGCAAGATTCATTATCTAATAGCATTGAACACGAAAGAGACTACCTAAAACAATATATTATTCATCTATGTTTATATAAAGTAGAACAAGGGACAAGACTTCCTTTTTTAAAATTTATGTTTGACGATAATGAAGACACATTTGTTTTACCCAATAATAAATTAAATATGAGAACATTAATTGAAATTAAAGAAAATCAGCAAAATTCACTGTTAAAATTAGAAGACGATGTGTTTGAAGACAAAGAAACAAGTGAAATAGACCTTGAATTTTTAAACCAAGTTAACGAATTATACAAAAATTACTTTGAAAAAGACTTTAATAAAAGAAAATACAAAGGTTTCATTGAACAAGAAGAAAATATTTTTGTCTTCTTTGATATTACTAATGAGAACCTGACAACTAAAAAACCAATAAAATATGGTATAATTGATGAAATTTTAAATGTTAAACAAATAAATAACAAAATCATTGATAAAAAAGTTACGGAATTATTTAAAACATATGAAGAAATACAAAAAATTACCGTTGAAGGAGTATCTGTCCAATTCCCAAAAGTGGGATATATTATTAATCAAGTAAATGAGGGAGATTATGAGAACATGTTTAAAAAAAATGAAGATATTTTGCTAATTCCTCCACAAAATGATTATGACGAGTATGAAGATGTGTATATATTTTCTGCTATTCCACTCACTGATTCAAACTTAACAAATATTAGAAGATTCGCATGTTTTATTGAGAACTTTGAAACTGAAAAAGAGGAAAACGAAGAAACTTTTGCTTTTTTAGAGAACAACATACAATTTTATGGATTGTTAGAACCTGATTTATTTGAGGAAATTTAATTTAATCTATTATAAAGTTTAAATTAAAGTATTTGCAATCACAACAGAATACGATAAGTGACATAAAGATTTATCTAATATTGATTCTCCATGATTCATATTTACATACATACTAAACATCCCTGGCAATATAAAAAAAATCAAATCAGGTTTTTCAATACAAATTTTTGTCATAGAATAAATTAGTAAATAAGAATGAAACTCAAAATTGTCATTTACATATTCTTTTACGATAAAACTATATAGTGGTGCTAAGTAAGCATAATTATTTCTTAAAAAATACTTTGATGAAAATATAGTTGTGAAACTTAAATCAATATTGCGAATAATTTTCCAATATTTTATCCTTTCTTTTTGTTCATTAATTACGTTAAAATAAAAACTAATTGTAGATTGAGCATAAATTAAATAGTAATTTTCAAATGTAAATGTATTATTATGTATAAGAGAAAGCAAAGGAATTGAATATAAAAACATAGAAGAAAAACCAAACTTAGTGTCAATATTTTTATGAAGTATCTTGCATGTCCAATTATTAAACAATGAATACATAATTATTGTTCCAATGCAGTAAATATATTTATCCATTTTATCTTGTTTACTATTAATAATTTTATAAAATACTATAGGTGAATAAAGGATTCTTAAAGTAATCCATAAAAATGCAAATAAATATTTAAAAACATCACTCTTATATTTTCTGTATAACAATAAAAAAAAGGTAGACCACTCAAAAATCAAAGTCATGTATATATCATTTGGTTCTGAGTATTCTATAAACGAACCAAACGTAATATGATGTAAAACTATATCGGGGTTTTTATAATTTATAATACTATCTGTTATAAAATAGGTTTGTAATGTCCTTTTTATAACATAATTGTATTCAAATACATAATGCTTAAAAAAAGTTAATATTGAAAATACACCCATAAAAACGATATTAGCGTTTTGATATGAAATTATCATTAAATATATAAAATGTAAATGCTTTATATATTTTAAACAATGTTGTTGTCTATATCTGGTTTATATGTTTTTAAAAAAGTCTCTAAACATTTTTCGTCAATTTGTTCACTAATGTTTGATAAAATTTCATCACTAAGTGGTTTTCTTTCATACAATTCATAAAAGGTATTTATATACTTATTTATTAATGCTACCTGTTCGCTATAAAACTTTTCGTTTTGTTTGTTTTCCATATCTATCTTTTTCATAGACTCAATTTGTTTATTCATTTTCATTTTTTCCATTTCATTAAATGCAGTTATTTCTTCATCTTTTTCTTCTAATTTTCTCTTTTGTTCTTGAATAAGTCTTATATTTTCTTCTTCATCATTGTCTTCATCTATATTTTCCAGTTCTTTATACCATTTATGTCTTGTTTCATTAGCACTAATAATTGTATCACAAATATCTGGTTTTCTTAATTGTTCAAAACGTTTTCTTTCTTTTGTTCCCTCTTTACCATTGAATTTGGCATTAAATTCTAATATGATTTTTTCTTTAATATCAGGGCTTGTTTCCATTAAACGGTCAAACTCCTGACGACAAACCTTTAAAAAAGTCTTCGCATCTGTTCGTTCGTCTGGATGTTTAGATAATTCAATTCTTATATTTCTTGCAAATTTATCCCAAGCAATAGCAGAAACTCTATGAGCTTCATTTAATTCAGAAATTTTTAAATATTGCTGAATTGTTGTTAATATACCTATAAATATATTAATAGTACCAATAAGTAATGGTGAATATTCTTGATATTCAAGAGGAAGGCTTGTTTGAGCAAATGATGCTGTACCACTAATTGTTGACAAAATAATGGCTGGGATTGTATACCAAGCATGCATATAAGAATAAAGAGAATGAGACCGAGAATTTAACCATTTATAACACTGTGCAACATCGCACCATTCTACCATTATTAATTCATTTTCTGGAGACCACACTACAACTTTGGTCTTAGAATCTTTACAATTAATGGATTGTTCTGTATCTAAACTTGAATTATTATCCTTGTCACTTTCTTTTTCGTTATCCTTCATATACATTTTATATATGATATACTATTAAATTTTTTACGAATTCACAATATTCAAATTATTCTAAATATTGTAATATTTATAGTCCTTTAAATTCTGGTATTTCTGTTCTTTCTTCACTATGCAAAGTATTATCTTCTTGTGTTGGGACTGTATCAGTAATTGGTTCCGAATTTTCTGGTTTTTCTATTTCTTCAACCTTTATATCTGAGTCTAAATTTACCTCGTCAAACATATTTTCTTCTACTAAATCATCAAATGAAAAAGCATGTTCCGATGATATATTATTATCTAACTCTTTTTCAAAATTTACATAATTGTCATACAAACGTTTTATTTGTTTTTGCTGAGAAATGTGAAAAAATGAAATATAATTTAAATATAAATCAATTTGTGATTTCAGTATAAAATTCTCATGTGTAAGTGTATTTACAAAATTAGAGATGGAATAACCAGCCTGTTTTTTTGTTGTATATTCTTTTATCAATTCATCTTTTTCCAAAACTTTTGTATACATTTCTTTTACAGATGACAACATGTTATTATGAACTAAACTTATATTTTCTAATCCATAATCAAAATAAGGTTCAAGGTCTTTATAGTTGGGCACTAAAGTATGTTTTGTTTCTATTTCTAACTCTTCTTTGTTATCATGCATATATTTCAAAATTAATTTATACAACTTATAATAGTCACAATACATTCTATTTTTCATTAACAAATTAAATTTGTTTAAATTGTCCAAATCCATTGCAAATAATTTGTATTGAAAATAAAACGAATCTAAACAAAACAAAAATACTTGCTTATTGTTTGATTTACTCATATTTGAATGCATTTCTTTTAAATGTTCCAATTTTTTTTTTAAATTTACAACTTGGTTTTCTATTTTTTTATCCAAATTTATAAGATTCTTAAAATTTTTTTGTATTTTCTCTATTTTATAAGAAATTTCCATGTTTTTATATGATACACTTACATTTTATATTTAATTGCTAAATATATGAAATAATTTTTTTCTTAACGATACATATTTGCGCTTTCTTTATAATTACTATCATTATATATTGCTCTACCAACTATATAAATATCAGTGTCTACGTCTTTTGTCGTTCTATAATTTTGATCTTCAACTGACTTTTTTTCTTTATTAATTCCAGGTGTCATATTTATTAATCCGTTTAAATTAATACGATATTGTGTCACTAAACCAACTATCCGGTCAGGATAATTGTTTACAATATCTTTAGTTGTTTCAATGTAATCATACAACATATTATTTGACATATTTGCAATCAATACAACGCCTGATAATTTACTAACTACTTCTTTATTTACGTTGCCCATGACTGTTACTAAATCGATCCATTTTGAGTATTTACGATATTGTTTCTCAACTGTGTAAGATATGTCAACAAATTTTCTATCTTCCATTAATAAAAAATCCTTTTCTACAGAGAGCTCAATTAATTTATTTTTCAATTCTTTATTATCATCTTCATAAAAATCATAATGAATTTTACAAATTACTATCTTTTCACCAATTTCTTGTAATATATGTATTAGTTTTTCTTTGTCGTCTAAATCTGCTGAAAAACACAATCTACTTTCTTTTGTTTCTATTAATTTATGTAATCTTTCTTTTACAATATCTGTTTTATTGATCACACTTTTTACTGGAACTTTACAACTGTGTCCTTCTTGTCTATCTAATATAACCAATACTCCTATCACATCTACTTTATCTTTTAACATATCTATAACTTTATTTACTGAACTACCTGTTGTTATTACATCTTCAATGATAATACACTTATTTTTTTTGTTATAATTTCCTTCAATTTGTTTATTTGTTCCATAATCTTTTACATTATCTCTAACCATTATCATTGGAATATCATAATTTGTGGAAATATAACTACACAAAGGTAGTCCGCCCATTGGAACTCCACATAATAAATCACATTCTTTATCAAGCATACTAAACATTTCTGTCGCTATTTTTTTCATGAGTTTTGGGTAAGAAATTAAACCTTTCATGTCAAAGTAATATTTTGATATTTCGCCACTTTTTAATTTAAAATTTCCGTGTTTAATGCAACCTGTTTGTAATAATTCTTCTATCATTATTATAACTAAGTGTAATTAATATTTTATTATATTTATTAATTAAATATAAATATAAAATTTCCTTCTAAGAATTGTTTGTAATATATTTCCAATCAATACTCATACCTGCATACATTGGAACAATATTATCATACTTTTCTGGAACTTTCCAAGTTTCCTTTTTTATATACACATATTCATCACCATAATCAAGATTATAAAAATCACAACCGTTTGTGCTAACAAATTTTTCTAAATTATCTAATGCATTTCTTTTTTGGAATAAATCTGTAATTACCTCTATTGCTACTGGACTGTTAAATATACCTGCACAACCACAACATGAAATTTTATTATGCTCTTCATGAGGTGCACTGTCAGTTCCTAAAAAAAAATTAGATTTTCCACTTATAGCTGCATTAACTAATGCTTCCCTATCTTCATTACGTTTTAAAATTGGTAAACAATACATATGCGGATTAATTCCATTTCTAAATATATCATTCCTATCAAGTAATAAATGATGCGGAGTTATAGTTGCATGTATATTTTCTTTTAAAACATAATCTACTGCTTCTTTTGTAGTTATATGTTCCAAAACAATTTTTAATTTTGGATATAAATTTCTTATTTTTGAAAGTTCTTTGGATACAAAAACCTTTTCTCTATCAAAAATATCCACATGATACTCAATACTCTCACCATGTATTAACAATGGTATTTCTTCACTTTCCATTGTCTCTAAAACATGTGAAACGTTTTCAATTGAATCTACACCTGAACCTGAATTTGTCGTTGCATTTTGTGGATAATATTTTACACCTATCATCTCTGGTGTTGATTTAAACCGTTTCAAATCAAAATTTGATATATCTTTATGTAAATATAAAGTCATTAATGGATTTCCGTGACTTACAAAATATTTTATATCTTTTCTATAATTTAAAGCCCTTTCAATAGTAATAACGGGAGGCACTAAATTTGGCATTACAATTACATGATTAAACTTATTAAAACATTGTTTTGTTGTTAGTTTTAATAATTTTCCATCTCGTAAATGATGGTGGAAATCATTTGGTTTTAAAATACGTATCATTATCTATTTAAGAGTTTATGTCTTTATTTATATTTATCAAATTTTAAATTAAAAAGTTTCTCCTGTTATAAGTTCAAAAAATTGCACATACTTAGATGACAAATCTAATCTCATTTCGTTTGGAATAATTATTTCTACATTTAAATCATATGGGTCTTCGTATGTATTTTTTATCCATTTACGTATAAATTCTTTATCAATACAATCGGGTTCTTGTTTGTTCAATAATCTTTCAATATAGCTTTTTTTTATCCAATATCTACTTGAATCTGGAGTATGTAATTCATCAACCAAACATATATTATTGTTTTCATCAATTCCGAATTCATATTTTGTATCTACTAAAATCAATCCATTTTTGTCAACTGTTTCTTGACCAATTTTGAACAATTTTAAAGCATATTCTTCACATTGATTAAATTGTTTTATTGTCATTATTTTTTTATCTATGATTTCCTTTTTACTTATTAATTCATCATGTTCATCTTTAGTTGTAGGAGTTAATAATATTCTATGTAATTTTTGATTTTTTACCATATTGTCTGGTAAATGATGTCCACAATAGTTTCTTACACCTTTTTCATAATTTTTCCATATAGAAGTATCTGTAGTTCCTGTTAAATATGCACGCACTACAAATTCTATCGGAAAAACATTACATTTTTTTACTTTTATTGTTCTTTCATTGTAAATAGACAGTAAATGGTTAGGAATAATATGATTTGTTTTGTTAAACCACCACACCGTTATTTTATTTAAAACAGTTCCTTTAAAAGGTATTGTTGTAAGGTGTCTATCAAAAGCACTTAATCTATCACTTGCAGACAAATAGTAAATTGAATCAAATTCTTCTTTATTATAAATATCTCTTACTTTACCTTTTTTAACTAATTTAATACTTTTATCAAATAATACACTTGTATCTGATACACAATTATGTAAAAATTCATTTTCAACTTTTAATTCAGAACTCATATTTTGCTATATTATAAAAATGAATACATTAATATATCATTTATTAAATAATATATTAATTATAAACTATTTGCTTCATCGTAACATGTTTTGAAAAATTCACGCAATTGTAATTTATCTGTGCCGCTTACAAATTCATCAGGGATATGATGTTCATTTCCTTGATAATAAGCTAATAAACAAGGCACACCATTTACTACCTTCTTTGTTTTTAAAAATCCATATAATCCAATACTTTCATCAATATCTATTTTTGCTATTTGCACGTTTTCAGGCATCCTTTTTAAAAACTCTTCAACCACATCTTCAATCATTGCACAAGGCTTGCACCAAGTTGCTCCAAATTTTACAATTACAACGCCTGGATTTTCAGATAAAACATCTTTTAAAGCTTGAAAATTAGTAAATTTAGTAATAATTGGTAATGACATATATATATGAAAACACAAAAAATGTTTATGTAGTTTAAATTATTTTAGTTTTTTCTTTTTAATTTAATATATAAATGAGTGAATTTCATAATTTGGATATTCATATGTATTCTCTTGATGAATTATTAGAATTGTTTGGTTTAAATTATAATTTATCATTTGAAGACCTGAAAAAAGCTAAGAAAAAGGTGTTAATGTCTCATCCTGACAAATCCAGATTAGACCCTAAATATTTTCTTTTTTACAAAAAAGCATATGAAGTGATTTTTCAATTTTACGAAAATCAAAATAAACATAAAAAATCTTTTGAAAATGAACAAAATTATAATCCAGGTTCTCAAGGAGATTTAAATGATTCTACAAATAAAGAAATTTTTAAAACTATTAACAACATGTCCAAAACAACTTTTCAATCTAAATTTAATCAAATGTTTGAAGAAAATATTAACAATAAACCCGACCCCACAAGAAACGATTGGTTTACTAATCAGAATAATCAGTATGAAATTAATGAGAAAGTAAATACTAAAAATATGGGACATGCTCTTGAAAAGATTAAAGAACAACAAAATAGTATTGTTAGATACAATGGAGTAGAGAACCTATATGTAAATAGTAATTCAGGAAATAAATTATACGAAGAAGACGATAATAGTTATGTTACAACTGACCCTTTTGGAAAACTAAAATTTGAAGATTTACGAAAAGTTCACAAAGATCAAACTGTTTTTATGGTAAGCGAAAAAGATATCAAAAATGTTCCACAATATTCTTCTGTTGACCAATATAATAGAGCAAGAGGAGCACAAAAAATTACTCCTTTAGAAAAACAAGAAGCTGAAAGACTATTATCTCAACAGAATGAAACATATAAACAGCAAATTATGCAAAAAGAATACGAATCTAAACTTCAGGTTCTCAAAAATGAAGAAAAAAATAAAAAAATGTTATCAAAATTTTTGTATTTAAAAAACAATTAATTTATAAAATAATGAATGTAATTTTTATTATTTTACGTTTTTTAGCTTTTTTATTGAACAGCATACCTAATTTGGAAAAAAAAGTTACATTAGAACTTAATAATCAATATGTAATTGAATTAAACGTCACTCAATTTAAAATAAAAGAAAAAACACAATTATAATTGCATTTGCAAAGACATTCCTTTTTGCTTTCTTAGCCATTCTTTATCCATATCTAATAATAAATGGTCATAATTCAAATTCCTTTCTTCAATATCACTATAATTTTCATATTGTGTCACAGTCGGAGGAATTATCATATACCAAAAATATTGCATTTGTAATTTTTTCCAATATATATCTATTGCATATTGTCTTTTATTTTCAGGATTTTTCATTAATTTACCAACACCTTCTTTCAAATTATTAATTAAAATATCATAAAAATCTTTTTTAACGACATAACCTGTTGTAGTTTGACAATTTAATACTCTTGCACAGTAATCACCTTGCTTAAAATATGGCGGCACATTATTTCCTCCAATAATTAACACATCCCATTGAATTTCTGTATTTTGCGCAAATTTTTTTAGATTAGTTTTCAAAAGTTCAGGATTTGTAAAAGTTATATCATCCTCACAAATAAAAACATGTTCATAACCTTTTTTTTTTGCTAATTCCAAACATTTAATATGACTCATTGTGCATCCACAAGCTCCAGATGCCAACTTTATTGCATTAAATCTTTCAGGGTTTATTCCCATTTTTTTAAATTCATTTTCTGCATGAGCTAATCTATCAGTTCTATGTTCTAAATTTATAAAAAAACCTTTACTCAATAATTCCATATAATTATAAACTATTACTTCTTTTATATCTCTTTTCCAATGTTTCATATTTTTCGCTTAAATCGTTGTATTCTTTTATAATTTTTCCAAGGTTCTCAAAAATGAAATCACATTTCTTTTCTAATTTTTCAAACTTATCATATATTGCATTTCCTTGTTCTATTTCTGAAGACCAAGATACACTTTTTTTGTCTTTAGATATTAATTTATCATTTATAATATCAGGTTGAATAGATATATTAGATGAATTATCTATTTTTAATATTTCAATATCGTTTGTAATTGCATTTTTCTTTGTATTTTCATAAACTTGATAATCTTGTTCTCTTTCTTGAACATGTTTTTTCAATAATTCATCCATATTACTATTTGGTTCTCCAAAATCAGATTTTTCAGTAAAGTCAATCTTTTCTGGAGCTTTTTTCTCAACCATTGAATGATACATTTTTTGTCTTTCTTCAAATTCATTAATATATCTTTCTTTTCGGTTATTTTCTACAATAGGAGGTGTATTTATTAGTGTATTCTCTGTTTTCTGAGGTTTTTGATTTCCAAGTTCTCCAACACTATTAATTAAATTCAAAATAGTTTTTCTATTTAAATTATTCAAATCGGAAACATTCAAATCTTGGTTGGTCAATTGGATATATATGTCATGAATTGTATTTTTAAATAAATTCACTTTTTGTTGATAATCCAAATTTTGCAATCCACTATTTTGTAATTTGGGGTTATTATTTATAAAATTCCATAAAAGTTCTTGATTTTCTCTACAAATATATAACGACATTTATATATTTATAAAAACCTCTCTTTGTATATTGTTTATTCCTTTTTTGATTTTTTGTTTTTAAGAGTTTTCCTTTTTTTATTGTCCAATCTCTTTATGCTTTTATGTTTTTTTCCACCCTTTTTATTGAGTTCTTCTTTTTCCTCCTCTTCTTCATAATTAGGTGGGACATTGGCCGGATAATGAGGCACCACTTTTAAAATATTATTAAAATAATATTTCGGGTCTTTTGCTGATTTATCACCTCTTTCAATTAATCTTTGATTCTCCACAAATCCTACATAATTGCTCAAAAAATAATCAACTTGATCCATTGAACTAAAAGGTTTTTTCTTATTATTCACTCTTACATCAAAATCATAAATATATGTTCCTTTTGTATTTGGTTTTGTATCACGATAAAATCTAATTTCTGTATTTAATGTTTTATCTTCATCGTCGGGTGTTAACATACTGCTAAAAACCCTTGAAAAATAATTCTGTGCATTTAAAAATTCTTTATCAGGACACAAATTTAATGTGCCTAATGAACTTTCTACATTTTTATCTTCAAGTTTTCCCCCAGCTGTTTTTTTTAAACTATAAATTACGCCTCTTTTTTTATAAACCATAGTTAATATATGTATATATTTAATTGTTGAAATAAATTCCTCTTTTCTGGAAAACATATTTATCAGGTATTCGTTTTTTTAAAAAATGATTTAATTTATCTTGCAAACTACGAAATTTTTTATTTGGTTCTTTTTCATTTTTTAACATGCAAATGATAAAATATAAACTATACATTCCACATTCATTGTTTCCAAATTGATGAACAATTGGTTCATTACTATTCCATGTTTCATAAAAATCAAATTTTATTGGTGTAATCAAATAAAGTCCTTGATTTATAATTCGTTTAACTAATGATTCTATTTCTTTCGGCATTTTTTCTCCAGCACTATCAAAATAAAATATAAACCTATCTTCTAAATCAACAAACAACGAGGTCCAATGAGAACCTGGTTGATTATGTTTATCTAAATTAAAAACCACACCAATTTTTGTAAATTTTTCCTTCACAAAATCTTTGAGTTGAAATGTGCATAAATCTTTCCACACGCATTTATCGTTATATTCCGTTGGCTTACTATCAAAATCAATTGGACTGGGACCAATAAATTTAAAATAAGGATATGCAGACTCATATTGTTGCAAAACTTCCAAAATATCAAAATTAGAAAGCCATGTAGATGGATTTGTTTTCCAATCTTCTGGTTGATAAGGAGCAAACAGTTCTTTTTTAATTTTATTTTTGTCTTTTTCTTTCAATTCTTTTATTTCACTTAGCCAACAATCTTCTCGGTTGCAAGATTGTATTTTATCTTTTAATTCACTCCATATTACATTTGAAGTATTAGATTTTATTTTCATATTTGGATAACTTTTATTGAATGCGGTTTTCAAATCATTAAGCACTTCTGGAGTCATGCAACTTTTTTTAGAAATTGTTTTATTTTTAATTTTTGGATGACAATTAATATTTTTTAATTTTTTAGTCTGTCTTTTTTTTGTTTTTTCTTCCATATACCTTTATATGTAACTATATTTTATTTTATTATTTTTTTATAACTTTATGTTTACTCCAAAATGAGTTTATATTATTTATAGGTTGATATTCTGAATCTTCCAACTCCTCATCTAAATCTTCTATTTTATTAAAATTATTTAAACTTTCTACTTCTTTTTGTTTAAAATGTCTTATTAGAGATGTTACATAAGCATTAAAGCTTTCATCTACACTGCTAATTGAAGAATTATCTGGATTCAATAATTTATTTTCCGTATAATCTAAAATTTGAGATTTGTATTTTAAGAATTCATTTGCATAGTTACTATTTTTCTGTAAACCTGTTTGAGATAAATGTTTAAAACTTTTTTTGTTCATTAATAACAAATTTGTATCAACAAGATTGGATGGAAAATCATTTTCATCGTCCATTTATTATATAAATCAGATTTTTGTTAAATTATTTTATTTAGATTAATATATTTTATATACATTAGTATATAATGACAATAACTAAAGATATTGCAAATGCCCCAAAAGCAGTTGGATCTCATCGTGATGGTTCGTTGACATCTACGAGAAGTGTATTAAGAAGAGCATGGAATCGTGAAAACGCCATAGGAGAAATTAATGGAAATAAACGCGTTGTCACTCCATTTAGAGCCGTAAATAATTTAGGTGATTTTTTAGCAAGACAAAATTACGTATGTGGGGGTCCTAATCAACTCACATCTCGTCTTCCTGGAAAAACTGGACGTATGGGATCCATTATTTCTTCTTGTGATAATACTGGTGTTGAAGGTTACTCTGGAAATGTAAAATTTGTTCCTGATTCTTCCGATTATATTACTTATAAAAAACAAAGAGCTATGAACAGAAATTATAATGATGTAAAACATTAAGTAAAATACAATAATTTATATTATACATTATTGTATAGAAACAGTTAACATGAGCAGTCCCACGCTTACATCAGTGACAATTGTGTCGAATAACACAATTAAAACAAATTATGCTGGAACAGATGATGAAGTTACATTATCTATTACTGCTTCAGAAAACATAAATCAACCGACTGTAGTTTTTACATCAAATTCTCAGTCTATTAACAACACTTCTGTTACATATAGTGGTTCTAATACATCATGGACTGCTAAATATACAGTTCATTCATCTGATTCTAACGGTGCTGTTGGATTTACAATTAATTTTCAAAGCACAGGTGGAACTTCAGGAACAGAAGTGAGTGCAACAACTGATTCAAGTAGTGTTATTAAGGTTAATAGTGAAATTGTAACAAATGTAACAAATAATTCAAATCCACTTCAGTTGGGAAATAATATTGAAGGAGCAGCAAATTTTGATTATCTTGGAAAAAATCAAAATAGTATTTCATTAAGTAATGATGGTAATATAATAGCTTTGGGTTCAGAATATCATAGTGCAACTGTTTATACCACTGGTCATGTGCGTATATATCAAAGAGATGCTACTAATAATTCAGTAGAACCTCATGGATGGACACAGTTAGGTTTGGATATTGATGGAGGAAATAATCAACGAATAGGATATTCAGTTGCATTAAATAATAATGGAAATATTGTTGCTATTACTGGTCCGGGTAGCGATACAAATGGCACCGACATAGGTATATTGAAGGTATATCAAAGGGATGCAGGTGCTACTTTAGGTTGGACGCAATTAGGAAATGATATATTTGGAGATGTAGCAGGTGACTATTTGGGAAAATTTCTTTCAATAAATAGTGACGGGACCATTATTGCTGTTGGAGCTGATAAGGGAGGAACAAATGGTAAAGGATATGTAAAAATATATCAAAGAGATACAGGTGTTACTTTAGGTTGGAGTCAATTAGGTAATAATATTAATAGTTCCGAGGATATGGGTGAAATTTCTATAAATGACAATGGCACGATTTTGGCTATTGGCGAATGGAGACATAACAGCAAAAAAGGAAGAGTGCATATTTGGCAAAGAGATACAGGTGTTGCTTTAGGTTGGACGCAATTAGGAAGTAATCTTGTAGGAGATAGTAATAATGACTATTTAGGAAGTTCAGTTAGATTAAATAGTAGTGGAAACATTATTATTGCTGGTGCTTCAGGTGGTAACTATGTTAAAATATATGTGAGAGATGAAACTGCAACTTTAGGTTGGAGTCAATTGGGTCAAAATATTACTTACGGAACCGGCACATTTGGTGGGTTCACAGGGTCGGCAGTTGCAATAAATAATAATGGAAACGTTATTGCTATTGGTTCTAAAGATTCCGAAGGGCCTAATGGTGTGGATGATAAGGGTGAGACTCGTATATACCAAAGAGATGCAAGTGTTACTTTAGGTTGGACACAAAAAGGAAGTAGCATTTTTGGACAATCAGAAGATGATAATGAAGGACAGTCACTTGCATTAAGTGGTGATGGTTCAATTATTGCTATTGGAGGCCCAAAGAAGGTTTTTAACGGAACGAACCAATATAAAGGTCACGTGCGTGTATTTGAAACTGCTATAAGTGACACAACAACATTTATTCATCGTGTTCCACCTGATCTTACCTCACTAATATATCGTTCAAATAACCCAAATGATTTTCTAAAAGCCAGAACTAATGATGAAGTTACAGTAACAATGTCTTATGATTTAGCTATTAACACTCCTCAAGTAGTGTTTAAATCTAACGATGTTTTGGTAAAGGATACTTCTATTATTTATACAGCAACTGATAGCACAAATCAAAATTGGACAGCAAAATTTACAGTTGATGCGTCTGATAGTATATATACTGGTGCATCTGGTAACACTTTAAGCACTCTTAATGGCTTAGGTCTTATAACTTTCACTTTAGATGCAAGTGCAGTGAGCACGCAAACCAACGCAACAACAGCAACAGAAGCAGACAAAACCGATAACTTTAGTGTGCATGTAGATAATGTTACTCCAACTTTAACAACGATTAATATTTTTTCCAATAATAACACTAAAACCAATTATGCAGGTGAAAATGATATTGTTACTTTGGATATAACTGCAACAGAAACCATCAATCAACCCAATGTAGTTTTCAAATCCAATGGTGACGATATTAATAATACCACTATCACTTATACACCTGTTGATAATGCTTATAGTAGATGGACTGCACAATATACAGTAAGTTCAAGTGATGCAAATGGACCAATTACTTTTACTGTAAATGTATCAGATAATGCAGGAAACATCGCACAAGAAGCAACAGCAACAACCAATTCAAGTAGTGTAACTAAAGTTGGAAATATAAATGTAATAGCATCACAAACAAGCACTACAACTGGACTTCAATTAGGAAATAATATTAGTGGAATAGAAGTAGATGAACATGCATTCCGTTGTGCATTGAATAGGGATGGTAATATAGTAGCTGTGGGTTCAAGTAGATATAATAGTTTGGCAGGTCGGGTGCGTATATATCAAAGAGATACAACTAATGATTCAGTAGAGCCTCATGGATGGACGCAGTTAGGTTCGGATATTGTTGGTTCAACTGATGACACTTTAGGAGGTTCAGTTTCATTAAATAGTAACGGAAACATTATTGTTATTGGTGGTTCTGGATCTGCTAACGACACAGGTGTAGTGAAGGTATATCAAAGAGATACAACTGCTCCTATAGGTTGGAGGCAATTAGGAAATAATATATTTGGAGACGAGGCAGATGACCATTTAGGAAGTCATGTTTCAATAAATAGTGACGGCACCATTATTGCTGTTGCAGCCACTGACGGGGGAACGAACGGCACAGGATATGTGAAAGTATATCAAAGAGATACAGGTGCAACTTTAGGTTGGAGTCAATTAGGGAATAATATTGTAGGACATCAGTATAGTTCTACATCAAGCACTGTTTGTTCTATAAATGACAATGGCACGATTGTGGCTATTGGTCAAAAAAAGTATTCAGGCCAAAACAATGAAGATACCTTTAAGGGAGCAGTGCTAATTTGGCAAAGAGATACAACTAATAATTCAGTAGAACCTCATGGATGGACGCAATTAGGAGGTATTATTGAAGGAGAAAAGGGAAGAACGAGCAACAATAGCTATTTTTATTATGACTATTTTGGTTCTTCAGTTGCAATAAATGGTGATGGAAGCATTTTTATTGCTGGTGCAAGAAATGGACAAGGAGGACACAATAATCACCAACAATATGGTTATGCTAAAGTATATCAAAGAGATGAAACTGCAAATTTAGGTTGGACGCAATTAGGTGAGAAGATTTTTAATGTATACGGAGGCAAATTAGGAGATTCGGTTGCAATAAGTAGTGATGGAAACATTATTGCTATTGGAGCTCCAGAAGCAGGCGGACATAGCGGAGTAGGAGTATCAAATGGAGGTCAGACAATGATATTGCAAAGAGATGCAACTGCAACTGGTGAAGGTAGAATTTTTCCTAATCTTGTTTTTTCAGGTTGGACCCATTTAGGTAGCATTTGGGGAGAAAATGTAAATGATAATGAAAGTGAGGAAATTGCATTAAATGGTGATGGTTCCATTGTTGCTGTTGGAGTTGATGAAGGTGTAGATCATGTGCGTGTATTAGAAACTGGTGCAACACAAACAACTTATAACACTATTGCAGCCGTTCCACCTGTTCTAACTTCACTCGCAATTTCTTCCAATAATTCTAATACTACCAAAGCTAAAGCTGGCGATGAAGTTACATTATCTTTTACTTATGATGAAGCTATTAATACCCCTCAAGTAGTCTTTAAATCTGGCACTGAAAGTATTGCAGATACATCAATTACTTATGAAGGAACAAATAGCGATACAACATGGACTGCTAAATATACAGTTGATAGTGCAGATACTGATGGT
>MDSZ01257412.1_pt1 | contig 20786 bp, 2 predicted proteins | sample 811201 | NCBI WGS metagenome assembly MDSZ01 (sample SAMN05326647, study PRJNA326480) | marine metagenome | isolation source: seawater | place: Indian Ocean: North | collected 2010 | reverse complement strand
TGCTGCAGAAGCAAATGTTATTACTTCTACCTTCTTAGAAGGTGAATTAGTTTATCAAGGAGATTCTTTAGATGTTGCAACTGCAACTGGATATGTTTCTACCAACTCTGGTTGGCAAATTGGACCTAGAATTATTAAGATTGTAGATTATACAGGAAGTTGGGTATCAGGTCAAAGACTTACTGGTGTAATTTCTAAGTCATCTGGTATTATTAGTGATCTTAAGATTGCTAAAGGTGTGCTTGAAATTGGTTCTATTACTAAGACTACAGGACAATTTGTTGATGATGTTGGTAAACCTTCTGAAATTATTCAAAAGATCCAAGATTCTTATTATTACCAAGACTTCTCTTATGCTGTTAAGTCTGCAGTATCTATTGGTGAGTGGAAGGAAATTCTTCTTAAGAATGTTCATCCTGCATCATTTAAAGTATTTGGTGAGTTAAATCTTAATGAATATGGACTTATACCAAATAAAGAGACTGATTTCCAATTAACTAAGTCAGTTGAACTTGCTAGACAAGCAACAGTTCCAAATATTCAGAATTTCGCTCTTGTTGAACCAATTTATTCAGAATTTAATAATACTGAAGTTTTATTCAGACAGAAGAGATTAACATCTTCTGAGAATATTCTAACTTCTGTTGTACAGAGAGTTGATGATATATCAAATTTATTTGATGGTGAGAGAATTTCATTCCCTCTAACAGTTGAAGGAAATACAGTTGTTGCAAATGCTAATCAGTTAATGATTGTATTAAATGGTGTTGTACAAACTCCAAATACAGCATTCCAAATACAGCAAGATTCTATAGTTTTCTCTGATCCTCCTCAATCACCTGCTAGTGTTAAGTATGTTAATGTTTCTGTATCACAAATTAATACAGTTCAATTAACATTTACTAATATTAGTGGTATTTTCCCAACCACAGGACAAGTTTTAGTTGGTACTGCTAGTGGTGCTAGATTGACAGTTACTAAAGTTGTTGGTAATGATATATTTGGTTATATTACTCAAGGTGAATTTGTTATTGCAAGTCCAAATGGAGAATTATGTACAGTTAGTGCAACTGGTTTCTCTGCAAATATAGTTTCTCAGACTGCAGTTGAAAATATTGGTTTATTTACATTTGGTGAAACAGTTACTAATCTTACTGGAGATATTGCAAAAGTTGAGCAAGTTAACCTTGAAAGGGGATCTGAAACCCCACTTGCTGATCTTAGATATACTATAGGTGCTTCTACAACTAGTTTTGAAGTAATTGATCCTACAGCAACTAATGATGCTCCTGTAGCTGCTGGAACATTTGAAGCAACGAAGAAATATCAGTTTGGATCTGAAATATTCTTAGTTAATAGTATTACTGATAATACTAATTCAACTACTTTAAGTGTTACTAGGGCACAAGATGGTACTGCTGCTGTAGCACAACAGGAAGATACTCCTATTTACGGAACTCAAATTTTAGTTACCAATGATCTTACTTTAAGTAAGACTACAGGTACATATCAATCTACACCAGGTCTTTATGATATACAGTTAAATGATGTGATTATTGGTGCTGCTTCTGGGGTTGTTGCAAGTATTACAGCAACATCTGCTTATCAAGATCCAGTTACTAATGAGTTTATAGATCAAGTTAATATTTCTGAAGGTTCTTCATTCTTTGGTTTACTATTCAATAGAATTACTTCTCAATCTTATCCAAATATTGTTCTTGATGATATTTCTAAATCACAAGTAAGTATTGTACAATATACAGATAACGAGACTGCTTTTAATACCGAATTTCCTTCTAACGAACAAATTAATAATTATATTATACCTTACGATAATGCTTCTGGAGCATTAACTGAAGGTGAAGATATACGTAATTATAAGATTGAATATGGTAATAATTCTGGTGAATTTACTGCTGGTGAAGCAGGTAATGTAAGAAAACTAACCTTTACAGAAAAAATTGGTTCTGGATTCTTCTCATCTGGTCAAGTTATAAGAACTCGTGATACTAAGGCAGAGATTATTGGATATAATCAAGCACGTAATACAGTATATGTTGGTAAAATAGGTAGAACTCAAGCTACTGGACAAGATTATCATACAGCAACATTTGCTAATAGTGCACAGTTAGATACTGATCAGAAGAAATTTGGAGATAGTTCTTTATTACTTGCTGCAGGAACTTCTGATTATATTAATATACCTTCAACTGCAGAACTTGCATTTGCAGCAGGTGCCTTTACTATTGAACTTTGGGTTAGACCTGCAACTAGTTCTTTAAGTGGAACTGCTACTTTAGTTGATTGTAGAGCAAGTGGAGCAACGGAAGTTGCTGGTAGATTATATCTTGAGGCAGGACAAGTACGTTGGAATGTTAATGGATCTGATCTTGTTAATTCAGGTGCCACAACTCTTACTGCTGATACATGGACTCACATCTGTGTTCAAAGATCTTCTACAACAACTAAGATTCTTAAAGATGGTGCAGAAGTTGGTACTGGTACTGATAATAGTACATATATTGCTAAACCAGTAAGAATTGGTGCAGATTATGCAGGAAGTAATGGATTTAGTGGTCATATTGATGAATTTAGATTATCTAATAATAATCGTTATTCATCTGTACCATTTACTCCTAGAAATGGTATTTTCCAAGGAGATGTTAATACCAAGATGCTCTTCCATTTTGAAGGTGCAGATGCTCAAACATGGGATGATGATTGGTCTGGAGGAGAGTCGTTTACTGCTGGAGAATATTTCAATAATGATGCTATTCTTGCAACAACACGTGCAAATTCAGGAACAGTTCCTGGTGGATTTGCAAGTAAATCGCAGAGATATATTAATGCTTCTATATTAATAGAATTAAATAAAGATTTTATTGCTAATGAATCAGTTTATATTATGAAGCAAGTCTTCCCTTCATTTACTGTTATTGGTGGTGAAGTTAATTGTGAAGATGATGTTCGTGACATTTTAGATTCTGTTATTGCTGACCTTAGAAGTGGTAGTAATAGTAGTATATGGGATGCTGCTGCGTTCTATGTTGATCGTACACAGAATCCTATTGCTTTACGTCAAATTGAGAATGAAATTCCTCAAAGTCTCTTTGTTATTAATAAAGTTGAAGAGATGGTCAAGTACATTATTAATAATGATCTTTGGGATGTACAAGGTGATCATGGATTAGTTCAAAAAACAGATACAACTATTACTGAATCTGATTATGCTACATTAACACAATTTACACCTACAACAGCAACATATAGTGCTTCATCTGGAGATTTAGTTTTAACAGTTGGTTCTGGACATGGTGTAGTTGCTGAAACTCAAATTACTGCTACAGATGCATCTTATAATCCTACTACTGGTGCTTTAACTCTTGAAGTAACTGGACATAATCTCCCAGCTGGAACCAAGGTTAAGATTAAAGAAAATTCTCTTGTAATGAATTGTACCTCTGATGGAAATACAGTTAATCAGAGTTATCCTAGACCTGATGATCCTGCTGCTCAAGGTTGGCTAGAAATATCAAATATTCAAACTAATGAATTTGATGTCAATGTTGGTAAATCACCTACAGTAAACTTTACACCAACTGCAGGTACATATGATGGACAAACTGGATGGTTAAAGATGACCATCGGAGATCATGATTTAAGAACTGGTAGTAAGTATACTGCTAAGAATGCATCTTATGTTGCAGCAACTGGTGTATTAACTCTTACCATAGATACTGATTCTTTTGATGTTACTGATGCTTCTTATAATGCTCAGAATGGTGATCTAACATTAAATGTTGGTCCTCATAGTCTTAATAAGGGACAAAAGATTAGGGTTGAAGCAAATTCATTATCATTTAGTTGTGGTATGGATAGTAATGCTACAACTAAGACATATCCAAGATCAACTGATCCAATTTACAATACATCTACTGAAATAACGGATGTTTCTGCAGAAACTATTACTATTAATGTTGGTAAGTCACCTATAGTAAACTTCAATGTATCTACTGCAACTTATAGTCCAACATCAGGTGATTTAGTATTAACTATTGGTGCTAGTCATGGTTTAACTACTGGTCAAAGTATTAAACTTAAAGATAATTCATTAACCTTTACTTGTGATTTTAATGGTGATGGTAATACAACTGAGAAGACTTATCCTCGTCCTGGTAGTACATTTACTGCAATAGAAGGTACTGAATACGTATCTTCAACTGGTATTATGAAAGTTAAGACTAATACCAATCATGGATTAAGTAATGGTGATAAAGTTAAAATTAATGATGGATCTTTAAAATTCAGTTGTACATATGCTCAAGGTGGTGAGCAAGATTATCCTCGTATAAATGATCCTATATCTGGACAATATATTGCAGTTTCTAATGTAACTGCAGATACATTTGAGATTGATGTACTACAAGGTACAACACCGACTAATTTAAGTCCTCATACATTTGTTTCTGCTGTTAGTAATGGAATAGTTTTAGAATCAAAAGATTACGCATATAATACTGCTTTAGAAATAACTGCTGCTGATCAAGCTGCAGGAACTATAACCGTCAATGTAAATGGTGGTCAAGGTGCTATTACAGACACAACTACTCATAACTTTACAACTGCAGATCCAGGAGCAGTAATTTCAGGTGGAGATTATCCTCACAAATTTATTACTGCTTCTTCTGATGCTATTGTTGTAGATCATGGTTTATTTGTTGGTGACAGAGTTTTAATTGCTGAAGATTCACTTAAGTTTACTTGTGATATGGATAGTAATGCTTCTCAGCATACTTATCCTAGAAAGTCTGATCCATCATTTAATAAGTGGTTACCTATTACTAATATTACCACTACTACTTTTGATGTTAATGTTGGAGCAACTACTGCTTCTACCTTTACACCTACTGCTGTAACGTATGATCCAGCTACAGGTGATATGGAATTAACCATTGGATCTCATACTTTAAAACAAGGTACAACTGTTAAGATTGCAGACAATTCATTAACATTTACATGTGCAATGGATTCTAATGGATCTAATCACACATATCCTCGTTCAACTGATCCAGTATCTAATACTTCTATACCTATTATTGCTACAACTGATACAACGATTAAAGTTAATGTTGGTACAACACCCGTTGTAAATCATAATGTAACTAATGCAACTTATAATCCAACATCAGGTGATATGGTATTAACCATTGGTGTTAATCATGGATTATCTAACGGAACAAGTATTAAGATAGCAACTGAATCTTTATGGTTTACTTGCGATTATAATAGTGATGGAAATACATCTATTAAGAAATATCCTCGTGCAACTGGATCTGCAGCTGCAGGTGGAGCCGATTATGCATATAATACTGCTGTATCAATAACTGCTGTTGATCAAGCTGCAGGAACCATAACAGTTAATGTTAATGGTGGACAAGGTGCTATTACAGACACAACTGCACATAACTGGGTTGATCGTACAGCATTTAATGCCATACAATCTGGTGGTAATTATGCCCATACATTTGTAACTGGTCAAGGTGCTGCTACTAATTGTATTACTGCTGGTGGTGCTTATAATCATACATTTATTTCTTCTACACCTAATGGAATTACAAGGTCAGGAGAAACAATTAAGATGCTAAAGGATGGAATAACCTTTAGTTGTGATCAAGATAGTTATGAAACAGATCATTCATATCCAAGAGGTGATGATCCATTCTATAATACATCACTTCCAATTTATAATGATGGAATTAATTATACTGCTACTGGAGCAAGTTATAATCCACTTTCAGTTGAAATGGTTATCACTATTGTTGAACATGGATTTACAACTAGCGATTCTATAAGAATTGAAAATAATTCATTAACATTTACTTGCTCTAGAGATAGTAATGATAGTGTTCATACTTATCCTAGAACATATGATCCTTATTCTGGTAGATGGTTGAGAATTACTGCTGTCACTACTGATACATTTACTGTTAATGTTGGTGCGTCTCCTTCTACTGAGCAATATACTCATACATTTGTTTCTGCTCTTCCAGATGGAATTGTTAAACGTGATAATTCTGTAACAGTTAATGTAGGTGCTATTCCTACGAAGAGTTATGCTCCTACTGCAGCAACTTATAATGCATCAACTGGGGCAATGCAATTAACTATTGGATCTCATAGTTTACCTGCTCCAACTACTCATAATGTAACTAATGGTGCATATAATCCAACAACAGGTATTATGACCCTTACAGTTGCAGGTCATGGATTCTCTAATGGTGAAAAGATTAAGATTAATGATAATGCTTTACAATTTAGTTGTACTTATGGTGGAGGGGTTCACATTTATAATGGTGGAACAGCTTCTAATGCTCTTACATTTAATGATGCTAGTCAAAAAGATGTAACTAACGCAGTTTATACTCCTTCTACTGGAGTTATGGTACTAACTATTGGATCTCATAGTTACACAACATCAAATACAGTTACTATTGGTGCTAATACATTATCATTCCAATGTGATGCAGATAATTATGCAACTAGTCATACTTATCCTAGATCTGGAGATCCAGCATATAATACTGCAATTGCTATTACTGCTGTAGATCAAGGTGGTGGTACTATTACAGTTAATGTTGGTGCTGTAACTGGTGGACAAACAAAAACTTATCCAAGAACTACTGATTATGTGAGCAATAAGTGGATTCCTATTTCAAATGTAACAACCGATACATTTGATGTTCAAGTATTGGATATAATTCCTTCAACTAATACAGATACTCATACTTGGGTTGGTGCTACAAACCCTGCTATTAGTAAAGCAAATTCAACAGTTAAAGTTGCTCCAAATTCACTACTCTTTAGTTGTACTGAAGGTGCTGGAAATTATGCTTATCCTAGAAGTGAAGTAACTACACATACAGCTGGACCTGGTACTACATACAATCCTGCTACAGGTATCATGAACATAAGGGTTAATCCTAGTTCTCATACCCCAACTGCAATTACATATAGCCCAACATCGGGTGATATGGAAATGACTATTGCCTTGAATTCTGGTACTAAAAATGTTAGTGGTGCAACTTATAATCCAACATCAGGTGATTTAGTACTTAATATAGGTACTCATACTTTAACTACAAATGATAGAATAAAATTAGCAGAAGAATCATTATGGTTCACTTGTAACTATCTTGGTGATGGTAATACAACCATTAAGAAATATCCAAGAGCATCAGGTGCTTCTACAACCAATAATAATGGTGCTGACTATGCATTTGATACTTACTTAGATATTACTGCTGTAGATCAATCTGGTGGTACTATTACAGTCAATGTAAATGGTGGACAAGGTGCTATTACAGATATTTCTACTCATCAATTCGTCTCAGCAACTGCTGGTGCAGTTATACTTGGTCATGGATTCTCTGTTGGGGATAGAATTAAGATTGCTAAAGAGTCCTTAACATTCACTTGTGATTATAATGGTGATGGTAATACGACTGAGAAGAGATATCCTAGAGATAATGGTAATGATTTTGCATATAATACTCCTTTAATGATTAAGGCAGTAACTGGAACTACTATTACAGTCAATGTAAATGGTGGACAGGGTGCTATTACTGATACTACAACTCATAACTTTGTTACTGGAAAAGCATATGCTGTTAATTGTATAACCAGTACTCATGGAATGAGACCTGGAACTCCAATTAAGATTGCTGATAATTCATTGACATTTGGTTGTGGGCATAATGGTGCAACAGGTGATGATAGAAATAAGACATATCCAAGATCTACTGATCCTGTTAGTGATAGATGGTTGTTTATTAGTAATGTAACTGATAATGCTTTTAATGTTAAAGTTTTAGATTCTGTTCCTTCTACAAATACAGATATACACACATTTGTTAAATCTGTTAGTCGTGGAATTACAGAAGGAGATCCATTAGTAGCTCAATCAATTCCTGTAGATGCAGTTGGTGCAACTACAATTACAATTAATGCTTTAGATGGATATACCGCTTCTAATACATCTACTCATACATTCCAAGGATTGAGTACATATCAATATAAACCTACTGATGTTTCTTATAATGCATCTACAGGTGTAATGACTATTACATCTAATAATCATGGTATTAAGAATAACGATAAAGTTCTTATTCGTGATAATTCATTGACATTTACATGTGCAATGGATGATAATTATTCTGAACATTCTTATCCTCGTATTACTGATCCTATTTCTGGTGATTGGTTAACAGTTTCTAATTCAACTACAAATACTTTTGATGTTAATGTAGGTAAGTCACCTATTAAGACTTATACTCCAACTGGTGCTGATTATAACCCATCAACAGGTTCTATGGAACTTGAAATTGGTTCTCATGACTTTACAGTAGGTACTCATATTAAGATCGCATTAGAATCATTAACATTTACTTGTGCTGAAGATGGTAATGCCACAAATCATTCATATCCTCGTGCAACAATTGATACACATACTGCAACTACAGGTACAACTTACAATCCATTAGACGGAGTACTTAAGATTACTACTGCTGCTTCTCATGGTATTAAAAATAATGATTGGGTTAAGTTTAACGAAGGTGCTATCACATTTACTTGTGAAATGGATGAAAATTCTACAGATCATGCTTATCCTAGAACAACTGATCCTACTTTTGGTAAGTGGTTACAAGTATCAAATGTAACTGCAACAACTTTTGAGGTTAATGTTGGTAAGTCTCCATCTGTAGCATTTACTCCAACTGATGCAACTTATGATCCAGCAACAGGTTTAATGGTACTTGATATTGGAACTCATACTTTAGCACAAGGAACTAATGTACAACTTTTAGAAGGTGCAGTTAGTTTCAATTGTGATATGGATGGTGGTACTGCTACTAAGTCATATCCTAGATCCACTATTGATAACTATACACCAACAACCGCTTCCTTTGCTCCTACAACTGGAGTATTAACAGTTACAGTTCCACAGCATAGATTTGGAAATGGTGATTGGGTTAAGTTTGATGATAATGCATTTACATTTAATTGTTCAATGGATGGAAATTCATCCAATAAGCAATATCCTAGAACTAATGATCCAACTAGAGGTAAGTGGCTACAAGTTTCCAATGTAACTGAAAATACATTTGACGTTACCGTTGGTGCTACACCTATTGTTAATTTTGATGTAACTGATGCTACCTATAACCCAACATCGGGTGATATGGAGTTGACTATTGGATCACATAATTTAACTACAGATCATAGTATTAAACTTGCTACTGAATCATTAACCTTTACTTGTGATTTCAATAGTGATGGTAATACAACTGAGAAGAAATATCCTCGTGCATCAGGTGCTTCTACGACAGGAAATAATGGTGCTGACTATGCATATGATACTGCTATAGCAATTACTGCAACTACTGCAACTACTATTACAATCAATGTTAATGGTGGTCAAGGTGCTATTACTGATACTACAGCACATAATTTCGTTTCAGCAACTGCTGGTGCTGTAATTTCTGGTGGTAATTACACTCATACATTTGTAAGTGCTCTTGCAAATAGCGTTAAGATGAAGCGTGATAGAGCATATCAAAATTCTCTTGCAATTGCATCAACAACTGGAACTACTATTACTTTAGATGTTGGTAAGTCACCTTTGAAAGAACATACACCGACTGATGCAACCTATGATCCAACATCAGGTGATATGGTTATTACTATTGGTGTCCACACCTTAAAAGTTGGTACATCTGTAAGACTTAAGCCACAATCATTTGTATTCTCTTGTGATCAAGGTGGTACTGTTGGACAAGGAACATATCCTCGTGCAACGGGTGCTGCTACTGGTAGTGGTGCTGACTATGCGTACAACAATGCAATGAATATTACTGCAGTTGATTATGCTGCTGGTACTATTACAATTAACGTTAACGGCGGTCAAGGTGCTATTACTAACACAAATGCTCATACATTTGTATCTGCTGCTGCGGGTGCTGTAGTATCTGGTGGTGGTTATAGTCATACATATGCATCAGCTCTTGCTAATTCTGTTATTACTGGTGGTGATTATCCACATACATTTAAAGCAGGATCTACAAATGGTATTCAACAAAAACGTGATAGAAATTATGATTCTTCAATTGAGATTACAGGGGTAAGTCCAACTACAATTACAGTTAATGCTGGTATATCATCTAATACTACAACTCATACTTTTGTAGGTGCTGATCCTTCAGCTATTACTACTGGTGGAGATTATGCACATATCTTTAAATCTGCATTAGATTACGCTATTACAAGGTCTGTAATACAGAGTGGCGGTCAATATGATCATAAATTTGTATCTGCTTTAACTAATGCAATCAGTACTGGTGGTAATTACACTCATACATTTGTATCCTTTGCAACTAATGCAATTACAGTTGCTGGTGATTCTATTCATATAGCACCTGATTCTCTTAAATTTACTTGTGATAAGGATCAAAATGAAGAAATTGCTTCATATCCTCGTAAGACAGATCCTTCTTATAATCAAATATTACGTGTCAAAGATACGTCAACTACAACTATAACAGTTAATGTTGGTAAATCTGGTGAAAATGATCAATATACTCATACATTTAGTTCTGCAACTTCAAATGCTATAACAAAATCTAAGTATACAACTGCTGATTGTGCAGATGTTTATACAACAACTGGTAACTTAATGGATATCCTAACGGATACATTAGAAAATGCAAATCTAGCAAGTCCTGTAGATCATCTAGGAACAATTACAAGAGTTGCTCCTACATATGAATTCCTTGGTGGTACAGTTAATTCTTATTCTGATACTCCATTTAATGTTGATTATCATGATGCAACTAATGATATCATTCATACAAATCAAGTTGATGTTGATGGTAGATATAGATTCCGTGATGCTGCTGATTTAATTCGTGCTAATCGTGGACCAATCATTGATAAAGCATCATATGATATGCTTCAAAGATATCCAGATCTTGCTTTGGATATGCCTAGAAATGCTGATGGAACTGGTGCTGGAACATTACGTTGTAAGCAAGATATAGGTTTAATTGTTGATGCAATTTCAAATGATATAGAACAGGGTGGAAACCTTAATATGGTAGAAGCTGCTAATTTCTATATCGGTACTAATGATGAATTACAGCATATTCGTTTACAAGTATTCCAGTCTGTTTATGCACATGACAGAATTGGATTCTATGCTAAACAAGCAGTAACTGGTGATTTAACTAATGATAATACTGATGATATTATTGTAGGTGATTGGGGTATTACAAATGATGGTGGTGGATGTGCTGATGTTAAATCTGCAATTGATACTTTAATAACAACTGCAAATGATATTATTGCTCCTACTGGTGAAGATTTCCATATTTCTGCAGATAGACTTTACTTTAATAGAAAATATCTTGCTGATGAAATTACATATCTAACAACACAAGAATTTACTTATCAACTTAATACAGTCAATTATGCAGCATTCCAATATCCTGGTGATAGTGGAGAAACTACATGTCAAAGAGATTTAAAACTTATTATCTTAAGTATCATATCTGATTTACAAACAGGTGGTAATAATAGTACAATTGCTGCAATTGAAAAATATCTAACTGCTAGTTTACAAATTGATGAAGTTGAAAATGAATTGTTACCTACAATCTATTCAATAGAACTTCTTAAGACTTATGGTGAAAAGGCAGTTAGAAATCTTCTTTATGATAAGTTTACTGCTGTAACTGGAGATCAATATGCTGCGATTCATACAGATGAAGCTTCTTATAGAGATTCAGAAACTCCTACAGATATTAATGCAGTTGTTTATAGATTAAGAGATCTTGTTGAAATTGCAGTTAATATGCTTGCTCCAGGTAAGAATGAGGCAAGAAGTGCTGCTAAGAATATAATGTATAATAAGAATTACTATCTTTCTGAGATTGGAAGTATAGTTAATTCTCAATTTGGTGCAGGATTATGGACATATGATTCATTTGTTAATGAATTAACAGATGATATTATTCATGATATAATCACAACTAATGTTGATAACACAACTCGTGCATATAAGATTGCAATTACTGGTGCTTCTGGAATATATTCTGATGGTGAATTAGTTACATATTCTTCTGGTGTTGCCGAAGTTCTTGAATATGATGCATCTAATAGTCACTTATACATTAAACCAACAACTACAGATATTCCTACTACAAGTGATACTATTGTAGGTAAGAGTAGTGGTGCTACAAGTACATATGGTAGTGTAGTTTCTGTTTATGATGTTTATCAAAAACCAACAAATGTTAAAATTATTAATACTGCTAGACAGATAACTTCTAACATTCAAGGTCAAATTTCAGGTGATAACCTTTATACAGGTTCAGAAGATTTTGGTACTACTTGGACTAATGAGTTATCTACAGTAACAACAGATGATACAAATAATGCTCCACCTGATTTTGATAGATCTTCTAAGTATACTGCTGATAAAGTTGAATCTAATACTACTCCTGGTGAGCATGGAATTCATAGAACTTATGCATTGAATGCTTATGATACATTTGATGATGGTGTAATTAAATTTGATGATGCAACTAATTACTTTGATGAAGGTGCTATTGGAATACAAGAAGATCAGCAATATACTTTCTCTGTATTTGTTAAAGCTGGTACTGAAACTCAAGCACAAGTTGGAATAATTCTTGATGATGGAACTGCTGGAATACAAGAAGCATTCTTTAATATTAATCTATCTACAGGAACATTTGCATCTATATTCCAACCTCAAAATGGTATTGTAGTGGATGGATATGGGGTTGTTCCTTATGGTGATGGTTGGTATAGAGGATATGTAACTTGTACTTTCTCCTTTGGTTTCTCAAATCTAAAAACTAGAATTGCTTTGAATAATAGTGCATCTTATAATACAGCAACAAATCTATATGTTTGGGGTGCAAAACTTAATAAGGGTGCATTAGATCCTTATACTGCAGTATCTGGTAAATTATTCTATTCAGATACTGAATATAATATTAAACAATATGCTATTGATTTATTAGCTGGTTATATCAAGCAAGCTATTACAGGAACTTTAACATCACCATCTACAAATACTAGTTTCTATGCTTATTATGATTCAGTTGCTTCTACTGATTATGATGAAAAGACAATTAGAGAATTTGTTAATGGTTCATTAGATATTATTCGTAAGCAATTAGATGTAGATACTTATTATACTGGTATTGCTATTAATAATGCAATTACAATTCCTTCAAAACTTTATGGTACAAGATCTATTCCTATTGGAATACAGGGTGGATTGAATTCTACTGACTTTATATACGGAACTCAAAGTGATGCATTTGCTGAATTAGAGACTATATCCCTTAATCAAGGTAAGATTGTTAAGATCTTCCAGAGATTCCGTATTGATGGTGATATTACTGATGGACCATTTACTATGAATGAAACCGTATCTAAACAGGGTGCTCCATCTATTACTGGTAAGGTTTATGCATATTATGCAGATGATAATTACAAATATCTTGATGTAGAAGTTACTGCTGGTCCTTGGGCAATTACAGATGTTGTTGTTGGTGGTGAAAACTCCACAACTGCTCAGATTAGTTCTATTGAAGATAGAATTCAAATAATTGATCTTAGAGGTACATTTACTGATAATATTCCATTCAAAGGATATAATTCTGGTAATACTGCTCAACCAACAGGATTCTTGAATAATCAAGCAGCAGTATTAGATAATACTGGTGGTACTCTAACAGTAGATACTGAGACTCTTACTGGAACATTTGAAACAACTTCTGTTGTTTACCCAGAGTCTTCAAGACAATATATTGAAGTTAGTCAGTATACTGGATTAAATGTAGGGGTTGGTAATAGAATTGCTTCTAATGGATATATTAGACTTGGAGTTACAATTATAAGTGGATTAAATGTCTTTGCTGTAGGTAATAGACTTTATAAGGTTGTTAATGGTGCTCAAGATACTAATACGTATGGTATTATTACTGAAGTTGATTTAGATAATAATTACCTATACATTACTGAATTCCAAGGAACATTTACAAATGGAGATCTAGTTGGTGATTATGGTACTGGTGGTGGATTCCCTGTTGGATATGCTTCTATATCAACTAAGGTAACTACTGCTGGTGCTGCAGCTGCATTGGTACAGGATATACGTGATGTTGGTGTTAATAAGAGATTATATCTTAGTGACATTAAAGGCACCTTTACCACAAGAGATTCTGTAAGTGGACCTGAAGGATATAAAGCAGTTGTTTTAAGTAAGCAAGATCTATTTGGTCGTGTTAAGAGATCATTTAAAGGATTTGATGGAACTACAACTACGTTCCCATTATCACACACAAATGGTACTAGTTACTTCCCAGATCCAGAAGGACATCTTTTGGTATTCATTAATGGTATTTTACAACCTCCAGGTGCTACTAACGCATATACAGCGTTCTCTAATCAAATCCAGTTTACTGAAGCACCAGAACTAGGGGCATCATTTACAGGATTCTATGTAGGTAAGTTGAGACAATTGGATGACATTTCATTCGAGTTTGACTCCTTACGTCAATCATTCAACCTTAAGCGTAATGATATATTCTACTCACTAACTCTAACTGAAGGTGTACAATCTAGTACGATTCTTCCAGAAAATAATATCATCGTTTCTCTAAATGGTGTTATTCAGGAACCAGGCGTAGGTTTCGAGATTGTTGGTTCTAGAATTATCTTCTCTGAAATTCCTCGTGTAGGATCCACATTTGTAGCATTCTCATATGTTGGTTCTGAGGCAGACGTTGATGCTGCTGAAGTTGTACCTCCAATTGAACCTGGCGACTTTATAGATATACAAGGTGAGACAGAAGATAGAGAAGTTGCTGTTATTGAATCTTCTAATTCATTAATTACTTTTGACTATCTTGGATCTGTCTTCGGGCAAGATGCTATTGGTCAAGCAGTAATAACAAATGGTTTTATTCAAACCGTTCAAGTAACTGCTGGTGGTAGTGGATATAATTCAAGACCAACAGTAAGACTCGATTCTATTTCTGGATTTGATGGACAAATTCGTGCTCTAGTTGGAGTTGCTGGTGTTGAAATGAGTGCTGCTGGTTCTGGATATCAGAATCCAAATGTTGCAGTTGAAACATCTGTTCCTGATGATTGGACTGCTCCTGATTTGAGTCTATATGGTCAAGAATTAGTTGATCCAGAAATACTTCCATAAATAACTAAAAATTGTAGCGAATAATGGCTAAACAAACTATCGGCATTGGTACTGCTGCCAACGACAACACAGGTGATACTCTGCGTGTTGGTGGTGATAAGATTAACGATAATTTTAATGAAATCTATTCTGCGATTGGGAATGGAACTAGTTTGACTGTTAATCTTACTAACCCTGCTAGTGGTCAGGTTCTTCGTTATGATGGTGCTAATTTTATACCCTCTGATTATACTAATTTAACTGCAGCATTGGATGTTAATGGTAATTCTATTATCTCCGCATCTAACGGAAATATTACTATTGCTCCTAATGGAACTGGAGATGTAACAATATCTAATGGTGGTATTACTAATACTTTTGAAGGTACTGATGGTACAATTGATTTACCAACTAAGGTAAAATATAAGAATGAATATACTACACTTGGTGGTGCTCCATCAGCTGCAACTTATACTGGATATTTCTTTACTGTAGATGGTGATGATAATCCATATGTGAATATTAATATTACTGCAGGTGGTGCTGGTGATGTTCAAGCAAAAGTTCTAACAGAATATTCTAGTATTGGTCTTTTAAACGATGTTGATGTAACTACAGCAGCACCTACTGAAGGACAAGTTCTTAAATGGGATAATACTGCTGGTAAATGGGAACCAGGAGATGATACTGCTGGTATTTCTTCTCTTAATATTTGGGCATCAGTTGCAGGTGATAGTGGAACTACAACAGCAGATTCAACATCAGATACTTTAACTATTGCTGGTGGTACAAATATTACAACTGCTGTTTCTGGAGATACTTTAACTATTGACTTTAGCGGTAGTTTAACTACAACCTTTGCAGCACTAACTGACACTGATGTCACAGGTATTACACAAGGAGATTCGTTATTTTATAATGGTACTAATTGGGTTGTCACACGTAGTCCAATTACTTGGTGGGAAATAAATTCTAATGGAGCATCAGATTACACTTTTGATGGACCTGGATTCCCTTCTACAGCAAATGATCCAACCCTTTATGTTCATAGAGGGCAGACATATGCTTTTGATAATACAGTACAAGCTGCATCACATCCTTTCAGAATACAAAGTACGCAAGGATTAAGTGGGACTCCTTATACTACTGGGCAAACTGGTAGTGGAACTAGTGTTCTTTATTGGACAGTTCCTATGGATGCACCAAGTACACTTTATTATCAGTGTACAATTCACGCTGCTATGCAGGGTACTATTAACGTTGTAAGTTGATATAAATGGCAAGAACTGTTCCTGGATCTGGTGCTGTAATCAAACCAATTTTTGATGAGATTTTTGGTGTTCGTGCAGTAGAGGTAGAAAATGGTGGGGCTGCATATGATCCTGCTGATCCTCCACGGCTGACTATTACTGGATGTGGTACTCCAGATGTAGAGGCACTTCTTTATCCAATCATAGATCAAGATTCTGGTAGGATTATACATGTCCGTGTATTAGAGAGAGGTAGAGGATATGATCCTTTACGTCTTCAAATTATTCCAGAACAAGAGACACCTAATGTATTAACATCATTTGATATTAATAGAATATGGCAATCACATCCAAATTCTACTACTGTTGGTTCATTTAGCACAGATACTGATAGATTAAGAATACAATCAGATAATCATCCAAAACCTACTTGGACTCAAGCAGAAGCAGTTCCAGGTGGAGGTCCATTAGTAGATAGATCATTTGATCAGACTTTCATTTATAGAGGTGGTAAAGATGTCCCGAATCCAGGAACTAGAGAAGTACAAGATGATAAGGTAGTTGGAATATTAGCAAATGGTGGATTAATACATACTCCAGAATGGGGTGTTGATGGAAATCCATTTCCAGGTTATAGTATTGATAGTGTTAAGTATCCTTATATAAAATCCAATAACACATATGATGTAGTAACAGAAAGTAATGTAAATTATTATCAATCAAGTAAACTTATAAATGAATTTGATTTAGATAACGGTGTATTTGACTGGGGTAAAATAAGACAATTTACTTGGACTACAAAAGTAGAATTTGATAATTTAATGTTAACTGTTGATACAGTTGATGAGACTTTAGGTAACGTAGAAGTTGGAAGAATAGTTGATGAAATTAGTGGACAAGCAAGAGCCACTATCTCTAAAGTTGTTAGAAATAATTTAAATGTAGTTACTCATGTATATGTAAGACTTGTTTCTACTGGAGCATCATTTAGTCAAAATGATTTTTGTTTAGGTTCTAATGGATTTACTTTTAAAATAACCGAAGAACCAACACCATTTCCTAATGGGATATTTTATATTGAATTTGGTCCAGATGCTAATGAATTTGGTCCTTTTGTTGCTGGACAATATTATATGGCACCAGAAGATATTAAGGTGCAAGCAAATTATTTAATTAAGTGGAATCAGGCAGATAGTAGTAATCAACCTTCTGATACTCATGCTAATGGGCATCCTATGCAATTTAGCACAACTCCAGATGGTCCTTTAAATCAAACTCCTGGAACTCTTTATTATAAGAGTACGGGATTTTCAGAAGCTCCTGCAGCGGATTATGAGAATGAATTTCAACCTTTATTCTTAATGAATGCGGATGAAAATAATAGAATTTATTATTATTGTAAGCATCATACCCATATGTCAGGTCATGACGGTCATGAAGGTTATATAACTCTTGATACTGAAGTTGATGCTGCACCAACAACTAATACATATTATTTCACTAATCACTACACTGGACCTGATTATTCAAGACATCCTGATGGACATTCTAAGGTATTGGGTATGTCTTATGATGGATATCCAATTTATGGACCTTGGGGATATAATTCTTCTGGTACTGTTGCTAGAGAAGTATCTAGTTATAGATTAAGAACTACTGCTGAATTACCAGGATCTAGACCTATAGTTAATACTGTTTCTGATGTAACATATGCAGTTACAGTTTCTAATGGAAAATTTTTATTTGATGGATCTACTCCATCATTCTTAAATCTTTATAGGGGTAAAACATATATTTTCAATCAAGATGATTCTTCTAATGATGGTGAAGCATTATTAATATCTACTTCAGAAGATGGATGGCACGCAGGTACTTTAGGGGATACTTCTTATCTATTTTCTGGAGAGGGTATTAAGTATTACTTAGAAAGTAGTGAAGTATCATATAGTGCATATATTGCTGGATTTGATGCTGCTACTAATAGAGAAATAAGATTTACAATTCCTGTTAATTGTCCTATTGCTCTTTATACATTTGCTGATACAACAGCATCTTTTGGAGTTAGAACTGTTCAAGATGGTTATGTTTTAGGTGATTTAGTTGAAGATTATATTTACGATTCTAGTGTAGGTACATTGGATGAGTTTAATGGTAAATTTGCTGTTACTCCTGAATATCCAAATGGAACTTATGCTTACTTCATGACTGAAGATGGTAGTGGTAATCCAGTCTATCCTTATATTATTGGACCAAAGTATTATGGAGTTCCTTTATTTGAAGGTGATACACCTCCTGATGCAGCAACTACATTCCCTACTGGTGCAGAAGGTGAAGTTGTATTAAGTACTGATAATCCTGGTCAAGTTTCTTATATTAAGATGACCAAAAAGGGTGATAATTATTTTGGTTCAACGAAAGCAAAGATTTTAGGTGGAGAAGGTTCTGGAGCAGAAGGAACTCCAGTTGTACAGACTGTAACAGGTTTATCTCTTATTAATAATGGTAGAAACTATGATACTCCTCCAACTCTTATCTTTGAAGGTGGTGGTGGACAAGGTGCCCAAGGTGCTGCTAAAGTTGATACTCTCGGAAAAGTTACAGGAATTTCTGTTGTAGATGGAGGGGAATTCTATCAAGAAGCACCTTCTGTTCTTATTTCTGGAGGTGGTGGACTTGGTGCAAAGGCATATGCCGAAATCTCACAAGGACAGATAACAAATATTGTTGTTACTGATCCAGGTAAAGGTTATATAAATCCTCCAAATATCATATTTACAAAATTAGTAAATCTTAAGAGAAAAACTAGAGCCAGACAAGCATATAATTCTACAGCAATATATTTAACTGGTCTTGTTAAAAATATTGGTGCTTCTGATCTTCAACTATATGTTGATTCTACTGATGCATATCCAGGTTCTGGATCTTTAATACTTAACACTGAAACCATATCTTACACCAATAAAGCAGAGGGTAAGTTTTATGGATTAACTAGAGGTGTTAATTTCAATTATGATCAAAGAGTAGTTCTTGATTCTGGACAGAATAATCAAGAAGGTATTTCAACATTCTCATTTAATGTTGGTGATAGAGTTATTAGGCAAGTTGAAAATGCTAATAATAAAGTTGCAAAAGTATATGATTGGGATCCTGCTACTAGAGAACTTTTAGTTGTATTTGAAGTTGATGAATTAGCATTTATTGATGCTGGTATACCTTCTACAGAAGATGCTATAGTACAATTTGATGCAGGAGTTCCTGCTAGTGCTCCATCTGGATTTGATCCTCATGTTGTAATTGATGCTACTGGTAGTACTATTCCAACCTTAACTGTACCTATAGGATCTATAGCAGATAAAGATTTCCAAGATATAGCAGAGAATGATGGTGCAGGTGATGGTATTCCTGATTTAGTTAATACTGGTACTACTTTTGAAAACCAAATTAGTTTAGAAGGTGGTATATATAGTTCTTTATATGGTATTGAAGAAACTCAAGGTGGAACTAATACTACCTTATTCCAAGTTGGTGATAATGTAAAAGATGGAAGTGTACCATTTAAATTTGCTACGATTGTAGAAGCAGGTGGATTGAGTGAAGGTAAAGCACATAATGCTATTTTGAGTATACACTTAGATCCTAATGTAAGTAATGGATCAAATTATACTGTTAATGAACTTGTAACAGGTGATGTTTCTGGAGTTAGAGGAACAGTTGTATCTTGGGATCCAGTTAATTCAATTCTACAAGTTCAAGATATTACTCCATTTAATACTGGTAATATTAATGTTGGTGTAGATGGATATTTAAATGAATTTTCATACAATAGTACTATTGTTGATTTCATTATACAAAATCAAGGAACCAACTATACAGCGACTCCAACCATAACAATAGAGAATACTGGTGATATACAAGCAACTGGTACAGTTAACATGTCCACTGCTGGTGACCAAGTTTCTTCAATATCCATTACTAATGGTGGATATGGAATCCAACAGACTGTTGATGGATTATATGCAATACATCCAACAATAACCTTCACAAATGCAGCTGGTGATACCACTGGATCTGGTGCTGTTGCACAAGCAGTTTTGGGTGGAGAGAACTTAGTTGGTAATGGTGGTGCATCTTATAGAATTAAGCGAATTGATTATAATACAATCGTTCGTTCCAAATAGGCATAAATAAACAGGAGGACAATAGTCACTAGGACATGGCAGCTCTATTAACTGATCAATTTAGAATTTTTT
>MDSZ01258741.1_pt1 | contig 20787 bp, 18 predicted proteins | sample 811201 | NCBI WGS metagenome assembly MDSZ01 (sample SAMN05326647, study PRJNA326480) | marine metagenome | isolation source: seawater | place: Indian Ocean: North | collected 2010 | reverse complement strand
CTCTATCTTTTAAGAAGCTATATTCTTTATATTCCTGTTGTTGATATTTTATGCAGTGTCTCACACACCTATCAGTTATTGTGTTACCTTTTCTAGAGGGAAGAAATGAATAGGCTTTGGAATCACCAAGACATGTCAAATTGAAAGAGGCATGAACTTTTTCTAATTCTTTTGTGTTTCTTGATATGTAAGCAATACTTCCAATTGTTTCAGGAACAAAACAAATTCTGTACGAAAAACGATTAGATCTATCCAAAAGCCACTTGGCAAGATAAGTAGCCACTGCAGGCCCAGAAAGTTCATTATTTGCCATAGAGGGATGACATATGTAAGTTGAAATAAATATTTCTTCTTTTTCCTTCCCTTCTATAAGAATATCAGCATAAGTTAAGTGACCTTCCTCAAGAGTAGAATCAATCATTACATGGTATTCCTGATCAGTTAGAGTTTCATACTGATTATGTGCCATGCAGAAACCCCAACTTTCATCATAGTATGATGTTACATAAGGAATGGCAGAAGGTAAGTTTGGCATTGTATGTAAATGCTCCTTTAATTCATCAAGACCAATTTTTTTATTTACTGGCAAACTATAACCCACAACATGGAGATTGCTATCTGCAAAACTCAGAATAATATTTCCTTTAGAGTCTTTGATAAATGCGTCGTGAATATTCCACTCCTTAGGTATTGTCCAATCTTCAACATCTGAACCAGTTGGGATCTCATAAATATCTAGGCTTGGAAGATGATCATCCTTAATTTTATAAAGAGTATTTCTTACACCCTCACCCGTAATACTTCTTGGATATGAGAACACTTCTTCAATAAATTTGTAGATAGATAGACCAAGCATCATATTGGTAATTAGTTTTTTAAAAAGACAATTCTAAAGAATAACAGCATTGTTCTTGATATTCTAAAAAAAGAACTCAAACTTCCTCCAAACCTTGATTCATCGTTCCTTTTATAGACTCTGATTGGTATCTGCGTGACTTTAATTTTATCTCTCAAACAATATGCTAAGATTTCAGTACCGATCATTTTTTTTGTATCAAAATCTTTATACTGATCAAATAGACTTAAGTTGTAGCCCTTCATTCCACACAGGGGGTCTTTGACACCAAAAATTCGATAACTAAGCATTCCAAATATTATCTCTATGAACCTATTTTTTTTATTTCTTTGTCCAACAACTAGAAAGGATCCAGATTTTAATAAATCTAGTATTTTAGGAATAGCTTCATGAGACAACTCTCCATCTGCATCGGTCGTTACCAAAAATTTGTATCCACGAGCTTTAGCATACTTAATTCCACTGGCAAGGGCTTCTTCGTAACCTAAATTCTTATCGTGACGCAAAAAATTAATGTTATTTTGTTCGAGGATTTGGGTTGTATTGTCTTGAGAACAATCATCTATAATCAGTAGGTCACCCATACCGCCTAAATTCGAAACTACATTAAGGATTGTTTCAGATTCATTGAAAGCAGGAATTATTATAACTACTTCAAATTTTCCCACTTTATTACATCGCCTTTTAAGATATTATCTTTCAGTTCTCTATCGACTATCTCTTCAATATCGGAAGGCAATAAAGCATCTTCAGGGCAAGGTCTTAAAGGAAAGAAGTCAGTTCTTTTTATCCTTTCACCAGATATTAATTCTCTGGTAGCTCTTAGACTTCTCCTTTGCAGAACTACAGTATCCTTTTCATTTTCTTCTACTACTTTTAAGCCGTTTCCAAGACTTGATTCAAGTTCTCTGGATCTTTCTACCATTTCTCTCCAGGTAGTAGGATCCATAGAAAATTTATGATCAGGACCTTCTCGATCGCAAGAATCAGTAAAATGTTTTTCAATAACTCGAGCACCAAGCGCGATAGATCCCAAAACAGTAGTACATCCATGAGTATGGTCACTGAGACCTAAAATTACATCTGGAAAAACTTCGGCATAGGTTTTAAGTACATTTAAATTTATGAATTCTAGATTATCAGCTGAGGCGGTGTAGTTAGTATTACATTGCATCAAAATAATCTCACTTTCTTCGGCTAATAATACCTCCATTGCATCTTTAACATCAGATAAGTTTGAAGCGCCAGTTGCTAGGAGCACAGGCTTTCTTTTCGAAGCGATGTGTCTGATTATCTCTAGCCAAGTTACATCTCCGGAACCAATTTTGTAAGCAGTGACATATTCATCTACGTAATCTACTAACTCTAAAGAATATGGACTGGTCATAAAAACTATACCTGCCTCATCACATGTAGATTTTAACTCTTCTGTCCAATCTCTATTCAAGCTTGCTTCCTTATAAGTTTCGAATACACTTTTTTTCCAAGTACCCTGATGAGAAAGTTGACTGCCAAGACTCTTGAAACCAAAATCACTAACAATTGTTTCTGCATCGAAATGTTGAAATTTTGCACAATCAGCACCTGCTTCAGCAGATAGCCAAATCAATTCTTTTGCCCTTTCTAAGTCTCCATCATGGTTTGCAGCTATGTCCGCTATAAAGAAGGTTGGTTTATCAATACCTATTTCATAATTATTAATTTTTATACTCATTTTTATTTCCTACATATATTTTAAGTTCTTCTTCTAAAGAAGGAAGAACTAGTCCAAATTTTTTCTCATATTTAGATACATCCATCATCATACCTTTGGGTCTATTTGCTACAAGGTCTAATTCATCAACAGATATTAACAGTGTCTTTGACTTATTTATTTTTAAAAACTCACTATAAGCATACACAAAATCTGCCTTACTCAGTCCTGTGCTTGAACCCAAATTATAAACTCCAGGTTGGAAACGATCTAAAAGACAAAAAATATTGTATGAGAGTGTGTCAATAGATAATGGGGAAAAATAAACATCCTTAAAAAGCTTAATAGGAAATTGATTTTCTTTTAAACAGGAGTCAATCCAATCTGTAAAACTATTTCTATTTTTCAAAAAACTTTTACCAAAGAAATTGGTTCTTAAAATTAATGCCCCTACTTCAGAAGATATTTTTTCTGCTTCAAGTTTGGTTGATGCATATTGATTTTTGATATTGATTTCATTCTCAGAATTTAACCCTCTTCCATCGTAAACATGATCTGTAGAAATTTGTATTAATTTCGATTGTGCATTCCTACTTTTGATCCATTTCACTATATTTTCTACTGGTGTTACATTCAGCTTAAAAGCAAGCTCGGGTTTTCTCTCATTTTCGTCTACATCTGATAAACATATCAAATTAATTATGAAATCCGGATTTACAATATCCAAAGCTTCGCAAGTTTCTGAGTACTGGGTTAGATCCAGATTTATATCTGCTTTATGTTTATAACCCTGCACTATCACTTCAAGGCCTTTCCTCTTTAGGAAATTTGTTAAAGAAAGACCAAGCATACCTGTGCCACCCGCTATGAAAACTTTAATCATCAAAATAGACTTCTTTATCTTGTTTAATGGATTCAATCAGTCCAGCATTTCTTAAAAAATGCGAATTAATAGACAATAAAGAAGGGTTTGCCTCTATTAATTTATAAACGTCTAGACTAGAAAACGACTTGTTGACCATGTAAAAGGCTTCGTAGATCTTTTTAATAAAAGTTACATCTTCTTCGTAATCAACAGTCCATCTAAGATGAGAGAAATCTTGGATTTGTTTTTGATGAAAAATTTTGAATATATTTTCATTATCAAATATGTAAGGCGTCACATGTTCTCTCTGAGATTGTAATTTTGCTTCAGTCCAGGCTCTAGTTAAAGCTTCAAAAGAAAGTACTGTTACATCCAAACCTTCTGGATAAGTCGGTTGAATTGAATTTGTTATAGCATCAAACCTACCTTTTTTAATTTTTTTGACCATTTCATCAATCAGAAAAGGGTCTGTTAAAGGATCGTCCCCAGTAAGTCGGACTATATAGTCGGCTTTATGCTTTCTTGCTGTCTGGTAGTATCTGTCTAAAAGATCTTCTTCGCTTCCTCTAAAACAACTAATTTTCAATGAAGTGCATAATTCAACAATTGGTTTATCAAGATTATTCACGGTAGTAGCAACAACTAATTTGTCAATTTGTGATGACCTCTTTAAACGTTCTAGTTGTAACTGAAGCATTGGCTTACCTAAAATGTTAATCAAAACTTTACCAGGTAGCCTTGATGAGCCCATTCTAGCCTGCAAGATTCCCACTACTCTCATTAAATCCTCCAATTAGATGGATTGGTTATTTTTTCATCATCAACTTTAAATTTTCTATAATCAAGATCATATGAGACATTTTTGAGTGTATCTATTACATCAGACAACTGATTGCAACTCTCTACGCCGAAAACAATACCATCCAAATTGTCAGCATAAGTCAAAAAATTAAGAGCACCTTCAATCGAAGAAAGATTATTTTTATCAAGAAATTCATAATATTTTTCATGATGCTTTCTTATTGATTCAAAATAACTACTCAACTTTTTAGGAGGAATTAGCAGGAGGCCTTGTAAAAAAATAGAACGGGCGTGAAGCTCAATTCCCTTTAATTTAAGGTCATATAGTAAAGAGGATTCCAAAAAACTCTGATTGTAAACATTCAAAGGGTATTGAACGAAATCAATAGGAAAATTTCTACATAGTTCAAATAATTCATTAGTAGTATAAACAGAAACTCCAATTTTTAGGGCTTTGCCAGAATCTTTAATTTTTTCAAGAGCTGCAAATAAATCATAACCAGTTTCACCAAGTATATTTTCAGTGTTATGAATCAAAAGCACGTCAGCAAAGGGTCTCTTCATCTTATCAAGAGAATGATTAAACTCATTAGTGACTCTATCTATATTTTGAAGGTGGGAATATTCTTTCTTGAAATGAGCGGTCTTTGTAATGATCTTAAAATCACAAGTTAAATCATAAAGATTACCGATTGTTGTTTCTGCTTCTCCATATGCGCTTGCTGTATCTAGATAGTCAACTTTTTTTTCTTTAGCTTTAATTAATATGCTTTCTATGTCAGATATTTTTAATTTCCCTTTTTTATTTGAAATTCCATAGTCTAATCCGAATTGAGCTGTACCTAAGATGTACTTCATAGATTATCAAAATAAGCAATTGTCTTTTTGAGAACTTCCGCTTGTTCTATTGCTTCATCCCAAATCCAATAATTGGTCTTAAATTGTAATAACGTCATTTGAAGTTCTTCTGCAATCGGACAACTCGGTGATTCTTCTCCAAGGCCAAGATCTTTATAAAAGGGTTCCTGATAAGTTAACTTCCAAGGGGCATAGATACCATCTCCACCAAATTCTTGAAATTTATCTCTAAAATTTGTCCACGATATTGCAGGATTCTCAAGTTTTGAGACAAAGGTCCAGTAAGAGTTCACACAATCCTCAGGTGTGTGTTGAGCTGTTATCCAATCAGTCTTATTAACTATCTCTAAAAATAGATTTGCAACATCTATTCTTCTTTGAACAAGCTCGTCTACTCTTTCGAGCTGACCTAAAGCAACAGCAGCGCATAATTCAGGCATCCTAAAGTTAAATCCACTCGAAACATGCCTGAAATAGTCTGGAGATTGAATTTGATTCTTTGTAATTTTTCCTTTTTGGGAGGAAATACCTGAATAACCTAAGCTACTTACTCTTCTGACATCTAAAGCAAGATTTTCGTCATCTGTAATAACCATTCCACCTTCTCCAGCCGTAAGATGTTTTGAGCTTTGAAAGCTGAAACTAGCTGCATGACCAATAGTACCAGCCAATTTTCCTTTGTAGTAGCTCTTCATTGTTTCTGCGTTATCTTCTAATACAAAAATATTTTTATCAGAAGCGAGCTTCATAATTTCGTCCATATCTGGGCTAAGACCATACAAAGCTACTGTAATTATTGCTTTTGTATTATTTGTAATTTTTTTCTCTATACTTTTAGGGTCTATTTGATAGGTTAAAGAGTCTACGTCAGCATAAATAGGAGTTGCGCCGACTTGTAAAACTGCAAAAGTAGTGCTGGCCATAGTAAGAGGAGGGACAATTACTTCATCTCCTTTTCCAATGCCCTTAGCAAGAAGAATTGCATGCATAGTAGCAGTTCCATTTATAAAGGAAATTGAATATTTTGTACCATAAAGCTCAGAGAATTTTTTCTCCAAGCGAGTATTCAAAGCACTTCCTGATGATGTTCTAAAGTTATTATCTAGGACTTCATTGATATATTTTTTTTCAATATTACTAATTCTTTCGATGTCTTTCATAAGGATGGTATTTTTTGTTTAAGATTGAAGCTTAAGTAAGTTTAATGCATCAAGTGTTTTGATTCTTCAAGACAAGGTTATTGATTGTTTTAATCTGTTCAATATCCAAAAAAATGGGATTTGTTTCTGAGTTGTACTCAAATCCATGTGAAACACTTTTCCCTTTTTCATTTATCATTGTTTTTGAATAATCGATAGTAGAGTCCTCAAAAGTAAAAGATGGTTTAATTGTATAATGACTTTCAAATTCTAAAGTTAGGTGAGAATCATCTTTGGGACACATCACTTCGTGTAGTTTCTCTCCAGGCCGGATACCGATAACTTCTAGAGGCAATCCTGGTGCCATCGCCTCAGCCAAATCAGTAATCCTAACAGAGGGTATTTTGGGAATAAACACCTCCCCTCCATGCATTCTAAGAAATGTTTTTATAACGAAATCTACACCTTCATCCAGAGTTATCCAAAATCTTGTCATATCTTTGTCTGTTATTGGTAGAGAAGGAGAATTTTGATCTAAAAGTTTCAGAAAGAAAGGCACTACAGAACCTCTAGAACCAACAACATTTCCATAACGTACTACAGAAAATTTTGTATCCCTGTCTCCAGTTATATTATTTGCTGCTACAAAAAGTTTATCAGAGGCAAGTTTTGTAGCACCGTAAAGGTTTATAGGAGCTGCTGCTTTATCAGTAGATAATGCTACTACATATTTCACATTATTGGCGAGAGCAGCTTTTATTACATTTTGGCCACCCTGGATATTGGTTTTTACACATTCCATCGGATTATACTCAGCTGCGGGTACTTGTTTAAGAGCTGCTGCATGAATTAACATATCAACACCACGTGTAGCTTCAATTAGCCGTTCGTCATCTCTTACATCACCTAAGAAAAAGCGCATGCATGGAGAATTAAATTCGTCCTGCATTTCGAACTGTTTTAACTCATCACGCGAAAAAACAATTACCTTATTCGGCTTATAATCATTAAGTATTTTTCTTATGAAGTGTTTTCCAAAAGAACCTGTTCCGCCGGTTATAAAGATATTTTTATTGTCAAACAAAATAAACTCCTAGTTTTAGATTAAGACTCCTGATTGTAACTTGAAAACTTTGTTGCAATTCTTTAGTGCAGAAGGACTATGAGTAATAAGTATTATGGTAACACGACCTCTGAGTGATTCTATATGGTTCATAATAAGATCTTCAGTTTCTTTATCCAGAGCAGACGTTGCTTCATCCATAAAAATAACCTCTCTACCTGAATATAAAGCTCTTGCAAGAGCAACTCTCTGTCTCTGACCACCTGAAAGTTTTATACCTCCTTCACCTACATTGCTTTCGAGGTTCATATCATTCTTGTCTAAAACTTCTGTGAGATTTGCACCCTCAATAGCTTTTTCTAGTTTTTTGTTATCTATGAGACTCTCTTCAACTCCTAGTGCTATGTTTTGTTTTATAGAATCATTAATTAAAAAAACACTCTGGGGAATAAATGCACATTTGTTTTGCCAAGCTCTCATGTCGGAAATATTTGCAACATTTATAGACATTCCATTTACGATTAGCTGACCTTTAGAGGGAATTAACATTCCTATCATTATGTCCATTAACGTAGATTTACCTGAACCAGATTTTCCGGAAATTGCAACTAAGTCACCCTTCTCTATCTCAAGACTGATATTTTTCAAAACAGGAGTAACCTCTTGAGTTTTATAATGGTATGAAACATCTCTCAACTCTAACTTTGCAAAACTTTCAATTGGAATAATCTCCTTATCAATTGCATGTTTATGTTCAATATCGATTAATGACAATTCTTCATGCAAAGAATCCAAAGCATATGTTGCTGTTCTAATATTAGCAAAACCTAGACCGATAGCATTGAATGAAGGCACTAATCGCAATGCTCCTACAGCAAAAATGCTGAGTATTGAAAAGATTTGTTCTATTGGTTGAGACTGGTAGATCATGTAAATGACAATAGAAACAATAAAAATAACTAAACTTGCTTCAATAACATATCTCGAAATCAGATGAAGAGACCTAGTTATAACTCCTGCCTCACCAAATTTAATTACATCTTTTTTGATTTCATTTCTAAAGAATTTTTCTACACCCAAAAGCCTAATTTCTCTAAAAGCCCCTATGACATAGCCTATTTCATTTATTACTGAAGCTTCTTTATCCGACATAATTTGACCATGATGGTAAAGCCTTGCCTTTATGAATTTAAAATAAACCAATAAGACTAATGACAACAAAAGGGAAACAAGCAAAACAAGAATAAAACTTGTATAAGCCATAAGCAAAAATATGCCCAAGGCTACTATTAACTCGATTGTCATTCGTAGTGCGGGAACAAAAACTGAATCAGTAAATAAACCCACATGCGTTTTTGCATTAACAATCATACGTGACACGTCTTTAACCGCTATTTCTTCGTAACTTGTTGATTGATAGGACTTTATCAACTTATCAATTATATTTGTTCTAATTTCATAACCTAAAGAGAGAATTTTTCTCTGAACATAAAAGGCAATAATACCTTTGATAGAAAAAAGAAAAGCCAAAGATAATCCTACAAATAGAACAATTGTATTATTGTCCCTAAAGCCAAACCAATTAAAAAAGAATGGATAATCGTCAGTAATTTCCCCTGAATGTCCAAGTAATGCGACAAATGGACCAATCAACCCAATGCCCATAACATCTATCAAAGAAACACTCATAAATAAAAAAAGCATGAAAGGGAGGCGATACTTATAAACGCCTAAAATATCAAATGATTTTTTTATTTCGTTCATAGAATGGTAGGCTATTCAATAAAGAATTTTATTTTGAGATGCATTGTATTGTAAATTTATATGTAGCTTAAGTGGTATATAGGAGCAATTTCAATTAGTCATGATCATTCTGTTTAGATAAATTAGACATGAAATTGTTTTTATTTTCTTCAGGACTGGTTGCAGGTCTTCCAATTTCCTTCCTCCATCCCTTTTTTACTTTCACTTCAAGAAATATTGGGCCTTTTAAATTGCTTATAAATTTTAGATCTCGTAACAAATCTTCCTCTTTCGCAACTGAAAAAACATTCTCATACCCACACTGTTTTGCAATTTCTTTTAAATTGACATCTAGAGCTGAAGTTTTTTGTCCACCTACTGAATCATGTGCTCCATTATTTAAAACTACATGAAGCAAATTAGTTTGTTTTGAACTACCAACTGAAGTCAAGGAGCCCATATGCATAATCACTGCCCCATCGCCATCTAAACAAATTATTCTTCTTTTTTTTTGATGCATAGCTATGCCTAATGCAATTTGGTTAGCATGTCCCATACCGCCAACAACCATAAAATCTTTGCCATGGCTATGACCAAATTTTTCTCGAAGATCATAAAGCTCCCTTGAAGCTAAACCTGTTGTGGAAACAAAAATGTCACCTTCTTCGCTTTCATTCAAGATAACATTAATAGCTCTTTCTCTTGATAGAGAAAAATTAGATTCTTCAGAAAGGTATTGATAATCATCAAAAAAACCTTTTTTGATAACTAAAGCATTGATTTTATTTTCTTGAATAGAAAGCTTTATAGAATTAACTAGTTCTTTTTCAACAGAATCTTCGGTCATCTCAGTATCAAAAACCTTATAAGGAACATTCATGAGCTCGAGAAGCTTTAAAGTAATCTTTCCTTGAGTAACATGTTGAGGCTCATCAGGAATTCCTGGCTCTCCCCTCCAACCTATCATCAGTATACCGGGTATGGAATACACATCTTGATCAGTAAGGGACAATATAGGGTTAACTAAATTGCCCATGCCAGAATTCTGGAGATATATTAGTGGTAATTTTCCTGTTGCTAGATGAAAACCTAGGCCGAGCGCCAAGGCGCTTCCTTCATTTGCCGCTATGGTATGTTGTTCTTCACTCACATGATTGTCTAGATAATGACAAAAGGGTTTCAACAGAGAATCAGGTACACCTGAATAGAATTCAATCCCATTTTGCTTAAGGGTTTCCAGGAAAAATTTCGGTGATATTTTACTCAAAGGTATATGGATTAAGTTTCATTGGAGATATCTGATATTAACTCCAGAAGGCCCTGACCTATATCAATGTATTCGCTTGACACTAGTTTTACTGAGCTCTTTGGTACGTATTGATATGGGGTTAAACTGTAATGGCTATCTTTAGAAGAGTTGCGATCAAAATTTATTGAAACATCTTCGTTCATTATTTCAGCTATCATCTCAAGCAGCTCTCTTTGTGTAAGAACCTGCAAACCGGTCAGGGTTACAGCTTTCTGAAGATAATCATCACTTAATAGGTCCACGCTCATTCTTGCTGCATCTTTTACATGGATATACTCTCTTTTCTCTTTTCCAGTTCCATAGAAAGTAATACTTTTATTTTGAATCATTTCACTCACTATTTTCTTTACACCATTCCATGGTTGAGATCTCGGCCCATACAAAGAGCCAAATCTTATAATAGTGAAATCCAGTCCTTTTTGTTCATGGAAAACATCTATTAGAGTTTCAACTGATTGTTTAGACGCACGATAAAAGGAACCATGTTTACTAAAAACATAGACAGTGGAACCAAACATAAATCTAACAGAGTGTTTGGCACACAAAGACATGATCAGTGAACTTGCAACAATGTTACTGTTAATAGTATCTAATGGATTCTGATCAGATTCTCCAATATCTGCAATTCCTGCCATATGGTAAACAACATCAGAATTTGAAATCACTTTTTCAAGACTTTTCTCATCAGATATATCACCGACAATCACTTTTTGTTTTTTTGAAGCCCAAGTAGAATCCCTATTATCGAAAATAGTAACCTCAAAACCTCTATTAGATAATTCATCGGCAATATGGCTTCCTAAGAAACCGGAACCACCTATAACTAAAACTTTCACCATCTGTCTGAATTTTAAAATTAATTTGTTTGCCTAGAGTCAGTAATTTCAACAGAGATTCTATTCAATATGTTTAGTTCATCGTAATGAATTTCTCCTAAATGACAAAGCACTGATCCTGTTAACTCGGATCTCGGAGAATAAAGCACTACATTTTGATCTTTGGAAACAACATTACCTTCTATATAAGTACATAATAAAGGCTGATTCTTATCTCTAACTAAAGACGGGAACTCATCAAGTACAAGATTTTTGCTATTTTTTACCCTTTGCCTTAATTTATCGTGAATATCCATAACCCCATATAAGGATGCAATGGCATGATAGGGCCCAGTTACCATTTTATTCTTATGTGTTTCCAGATTGAAATAAAAATATGAGTTATCGTTTGGTAATAAATTAGATTTGTGTGCAATAAAACTAGCACCAGTTATACCAAACAATCCCTTGCAAGAACTGAATGCCATTAAATCTGCTAAGTGATGACCTTCTTCTAAACCTATTGAACCTGTAGCGTCAACAAAGAGTTTTCCATTCACTCTATCAGTAAAAGCTCTAATTTCAGTGAGATTTGTTTTAAATGCTATAGATGTTTCAGTATAAGCACACATTACCCAATCAAATGATTCTTCAATATTTTGATATTCCTCTACACTCGATAGAGTAATCTCACACCCCTTTGGTAAAAGTTTTTCCAAACGGTCACTATAGTATCCAGTTGAGATGATTAAAACCTTACCTTGTATAAAAGTATGAGCAGCAAGCTCTAAAGAGAAAGTAGAAGATCCTTGCGATATTACCAATTCATCTTGTCCTGATAACTCTTTTATCCAATCGGACACTTTGTTTAGCATCTGAAGATACTCTGCATCTCCCCTACCGAACAAAGGTTTAATTGAAAAAAGATTTTCATGCAAAACCACTGCAGGGCCAGGTGTAAGCATAAGTTTTTGATTATTGATATTCACAATATTCTCAGCAGATCTTTTTCTTATCTCAGTACTGCTTATATCTTCTGTACGAGGGAAAACCAGGAGCTTATCTTTATCAATATTATTTGAGTTGTCATCGCCGTGAATCAATAAATCAATATCATATTGTTTCAAAGTCTCATTTGTAATAAGCCATGGAGTAGTCACAACTTCGGAGACATATTTAATTGACTCTAAAATTTCTTTTCTAAATTCAAAAGCAATCTCAGGATCATAAAGCTTCTTTTTTAAAATCTCTTCATCACTCGTTAACCCAACTATAACATCCCCATATTCTGCAGCTTTCTTTATTAGACGTACATGTCCATGATGAATCAGCGTAGCCGACATATCTACCATTACTCTTTTATTCATCTTTTTTTACTTTGTACCTGGAATAAACTCTAAAATATCTTTAATTGGCATGCAGTCAGGTTCTGCTTCCTCACTACGTCCATTTTTTAAGATTGACTCAGCAACTTCTTGCATTGCTGGATAAGCAGCTCTAAGCATATGATTTGCATATATAATTATATTCACTCCTAATGACTTGAATTCTTCTACCGTAACAGAATTAAAGCTGCTTGGAACAACTATTACAGGACTTGCTGGATCTTTTGATCTAAATTTTTTCATAAATTCTATGATTTCTGAAGGGTCTTTCTTTCTTGAATGAATCATTATTCCATCAGCGCCTGCTTTTAAATACGCAATTGCCCTTTTCAGAGCATCATTCATTCCAGCTTCTAATATAAGCGATTCTATTCTTGCAAATATCATAAAGTCATCACTTAATTGAGCATTTTTACCGGCTTTTATCTTTAAACAAAAATTTTCTATGGAATCTTGAGTTTGCTCTACTTCGTTTCCAAACAAAGAATTTTTTTTAAGTCCAGTCTTATCTTCAATTACAACAGCGCTAACCCCAGTTCTTTCTAAACTTTTAACAGTAAACTCAAAGTGCTCTATCTTGCCTCCAGTATCACCGTCAAAAATCATAGGCTTTGTTGTTACTTCAAAAATTTCATTAACTGTATTAAGACGCGAAGTTATATCGACAGCTTCAATATCTGGCTTACCTTTAGAGGTAGAATCAGTTAAAGAACTTGACCAAACCCCATCGAAACTAACCTTTGAATTATTTCTTTGAACTAATGTATTTTCTGCTATTAATGCACTCAAAGCATTATGCGCTTCAAGAATAAGCAATAGATCTTGAGATTGAAGCATTTGCTTCATTCGTTGCATTCTGGTTACCGAAGTTACGCCCAGACTCATTAATTGATTCTTTATATTTTTGTCACTAATTTCGGAGCTATATTTAACTTCTATCAATTCTCCATTCCAAGCCTTCAATAGTTCTATAACCTCTTCACGATATACTTTCTGCGGACCTTTTATCCAGTCATCTCCATGCAGAACATAATCTGGCCTTAGTTCAAGTAAATTCTTTCTATAACTTGCCGTATCTTGAGAGACTATATTTGAAACCATTTTTAAATCCTTAAGAACCTCAAGCCTTTGGTCATACTTTAAATATGCAGTATCACCAAGTTCATTTATCGCTGTAGATGTTAAAAGACCTACAGTCACTTCTCCGTACTTGCTAGCATTCCTCAATATATTAATGTGTCCGGCGTGAAGTAAATCAGCTATTAGAGAAACATAAACTTTTTTTCATAGATTTCTAGTTTTTTATTGAGTTGTTCTTTCCAAAAGCAATCAGTGTACCAAACCCTTTTTTACGAGCAAAACTCTATAAAAAATTATGTAAAGCCACCATAAGTTAAACAAGGAACTGAACATGAAGAATAACAATGCGGAGACCATATAAGTGTCTAATATGACTGTAGAATTACTTTTTTTGAATAAGATTCTTTTTAATGCTCCTATTTGCGTAAGAATAACAAAAAAAACAAATATAGCTCCAATAAGACCGAATGGAACCAAAAAATCGAAGTAAGTATTGTGAGGGCTTAACTTTTGCTTTCTTCCAACACCACTTTGAAAGCTATCCACTTCTTTCATTAAGGCTGCAGTTAATGCTTGTGTGCTGCCTGTCTCTTCCGAAAAATCTGTTTGGATTTTTTTTTCATTCATTAAAAAAGTCTGACTACCCGGACCTGCTCCAATTGGAAAGACATCTTTAAATAGCTCATAGGACCTAATAGTTATGGCAGCTCTATGAATTGTAGATTTATAGGCATCTATTTCTCCAGAAACTATACTTTGATACTGAAAAAAACCAAAGACAGAGAAAGAGGGTACGAGGAATAAAAATATGAGATTCTTTCGTACTTTAAATATGAATGGGGTAACATCAAAACCTGATCTGTAAAATAATAGAGAAAGAATTATCAGTATTGCAAGAATACTAGTCCTATCTCCTGTTGCAACCACTGCGAAAAAGAAGCAACCGATTGCAAAGAGTAATTTCGTAAATTTAGACTTCTGATGCAGAAGGATATGCGCAATCATACCAGCAATTAGAAACTGACCAGTTACTATATATGAGTTTATTCCTCCATTGTATCTGAATCCTGCAAGCTCATCAGATGAGAAAAAACCTATGCCAAATGGTTCCAGTAGGTAATAAAACAAGGATCCTACAACAATAAAATAAGAAATATTTCTGATTAAATAAAGACTTTTGTATATTTGCTGAATGGGGGAAATAATTACAACCAGTGTGGCAATAATAATAGAGATAAATTTTACTAAGCTACTGATGCTCCACCATGATGATGTTTCTCTTTGTAAGAATCCAAGTTCATAGAAATAAAAAATAAAAAAAGCATAGAGTAAAAGAAAGAGATGAAATAAAAATATATTTCTATTTTGAGTGTTTAATCCATTGCCCGTATATAATCTGAAAAGAATATAAAATCCTCCATAAGCAATAAAAAAGGTAAATGCAGGATAGAGGTTCAGTCCAAAGTTAGTAAAAAACTGATTAAAGATAAAAAAAATTACTAAAGCTGGAGCTCCAGAAAGGGCAGATAAATTTCCCATTAGCTGCTTATTACTCTTTATTGTTATCTTTTATTATTTCAACTATAGACTTTATAGAATCAAAAGAAGAAATATTTTCTTCAGTAATTTCAATATCATAGTTAACTTCAACTTCAGCTATGATTGACATATAAGCAAGGGAGTCCCAGGCTGGAAGGTTCTCTCTGGAAGTATTCTCATCGATTTGATTATTGCGAGTTGCTTCTTTTACTATATCAATGATATTTGAAACTAGATTTTCATTTTTAGATTGATCCATAAATTTTAGATATATTTATACAATTTATTTCGTTATTAAGGTTTTTAATATGAGATTCCTCAAGAAAAATTACATTTTTTATATTTAGTTCCTCTATTTTATCAGGTTTAATAATTTCAACTCTTCCATTACATAAATATCTTCCGATTTTATTTTCATCATTATCAATTGCGTATATTAGATTATTCAATAAAAAATCGTAATTACTCAAGAAAAGTGTAGAGGCTCCTCCTGCACCAAATATAGCTAATTCTCCACTTTCAATAGATTCAATTATGCATTGGAGCTCTCTAGAGCATTTTTCAATTCTTTTAATGTTTTCAGTAATCAAGCCATGAGTCTCTTCGTAAAGATTTTTGTATACAACCTCATCATTTTTAATAAACTCTAAAAATAAGACCTCACCAGATTCATATATTTCTTTGCATTCAAATCCTTTTCTAGACAAGAAGGATAAAATGCCTTCCTGGGTGAAGAGACTTATGTGCATATGAAAAAAGGTATAGTGAGGTCGAAAAAAAGTTTCGTAAGAGAAACTAGGTACTTCAACTATAAGGCTGCCCTCATCGCTTAAAAGATCTCTTGCCTTTAAGACTGCTGCGCTTGGATTATTAAAATGTTCTAAAACATGAAACATAAATATGAAATCAAAATTCTTTTCTGCTGTATTGATTTTTGTAAAGTCTCCTTCGAATGATCCATCAACTTTATCTTTTACACTTTTATCAACATCAAAATCAGCAACCCACTTTTTGGTTTCACTACTAAGGGAGCTCACGAAACAGTTTCTACCTCCACCTATCTCTAAGACTTTTTTGTTAATAAACCTATTTGAATTTTGTTCAGTAAGTAAAGATAGTCTTTCAATATTTTGGTTATGATTCTCAACATTAAAAGCTTCATCCCTATAAATTTCTTCTAACTGATCTTGTTCAATATTTTGAAGTTGGGGATAACCACAGTCCTTACATAAGTGAACATGAATATCTACCTCAGGAGTAGAAAATTCAGGTGCTAAAGGCCAAATGTATAATGGAAAGCTTTTTTTTGTTGTACAAACTTCTAAGTCTTTGGAGTTGCAAGATCTACATTTCTCTAATATCAACTCTTCTTCTGAATCTGACAACATTGCAGGTCACTTAGAATTTAGATTTTATAAGAAACAAAGTTAATCAAATCAAAATATCTATTGACAGAATTTTCATTATCAAAATATGCATTGAGAAAGACTTCTCTACCTCGTATAAAGCTATTATCTTTAATAACAACGGAGGAAAAAGGAGTGTTTTGATGTTCTTCTGGTCCGTTATCTTTGTCTTGGATGGCATATAGTCCTTTTAGGTTTCCATCGATACATGCCGACTCTACAACTTCCCAAAAATTTTCTGTAATGTCTGAGTCCAAAGTAAATCTAAAGTCGATTATGGAAACTCCTGTGTAAGGAATTAATGTGTAGTTAACGTTAAAATTATCTTCACTGCAAAAATCCAAAAGCATCGGTGCAACATTTGATAAAGTACAGCTTTTTCTTAGAATTGGGACCCCTGGTAATCCAGGAGTTTGGATTACTCCGCCTTTTAACTGATACGCAGGAACATTGTGAATAACATTTACATCCGAAGATACAACTTTGAAATGTTCATTTAGGAAGGCAGCTAGAGGTATATATGCATTCACAGTGCAGGAACCATAAGAAATTACATCATGAGTGTCTTGATATTCATCATGATTAAAACCATAAACTAAAGTCTTGTCGGCATTAAGAGAAGTTGCAGAAATAAGGACTTTCTTCGTGGAGCCAGTCTTAAAATTACGAGCCTTTTCAGCATCTGTATATTTGCCGGTGCACTCTAAGAAAATATCTGGTTCTCCTAACCAAACCAAGTCTTCTGTTTTTGAGTTTGTATATTTTATTTTAATTTGATCATTAAATACTAGATGATCATCTTGAATGGTTACTTGATAGTCGCTATAAATTTTTACAAATGGGTCATGAACTATAATGTCCAGAGCTTGATTTATATCTAAGATATCATCATTAATAAAAGCTAATTCAAAGTTACTTTTATCTTTATTCTCCAAGTAAAAGTTTAAAAGATGAAGACCAAACCTTCCGAATCCATTAACCCCACAAATTACTTTAGACATACAAATTTACCTCTTTATTTTTTTAAAATTACACTTCTTAAATGATTAGAAATAGCAATTTGTGCCTGACCTATATCTAATATCTTCCCCTCAAAACTAATTAGCTTATCCTGAACAACTGAAATCTCAAAACCAATTAAACGTGATAATTTATCTAAATAACTTTTCATTTCTTCCACAGATCCATAATCCTTGAATACTGACAATCTCTTAACAGACTCCTCTTTGAGCAATAGGTCTTCTGGTTCAGTAAATTCTTCTCTCTCAGCTACCAGTCTATTTTCCGCGAAAGAAACTAAATATTTTCCTACCGACAAAAAGTCCATACACCCTTCTAGAAGATGTTCTACTGCTTGTCTAGGTGTAGAAATAGTGGCTATACCATGACGATTGAAACTAGTATTGAGAAGAACAGGAACTCCAGTGAGTGATTTAAATTCATTGATGAGATTCCAATAGAGTGGATTTTCAGATTTTCTTACTACATGCACTCGTGTAGTACCATCCACATGCACTGCAGAAGGAACTTGGTTTATCTTGTCCTCATTCATATCAAAAGCAACTTGCATATAAGGAGAGTAATGTTCTTGCTTTACCCATTCTAAATAATCTTCCTCAAGAATGGATGGCGCATATGGCATAAACCAATCTCTTTTTTTTAGGAGTTGATTGATTTTTTCTTTAGATTTCATATCTCGTGGGTCAGCAACTAATGATCTATTACCAAGGGATCTTGGCCCAAACTCACCTCTTCCTTGGAACAAGCCAACTGTAAATCCACCAGATAATTTCTTAGCTACTTCTTTAGCTATATCAGTATGAGTTTCATAAACTAAACGATGTCTGTCGAGCAACTCTTCAATTTCTTTATCAGAAAATGACGGGCCAAGATAAGCAGATAGTGTATTTTTATCATTAGATCTATTCTTATTCTTGACATACAAAGCAGCTCCGAGGGAAAGTCCGGAGTCAGAAGGTGCAGATGGAAAATACACATTTTCAAATTCAGACTCTAATAAAGCTCTATTCAAAGCAACATTCTGAAATAAACCTCCACTAAGAACTAAATTCTTAGATTCAGTTTCTTTGCTCAGAAGTTTAACCAACTCTAGAACAGACTCCTTAAGTATCTCTTCTCCTGTTGCAGCAATATCATGTGGTAAATACTCGATACTCATTCTTAGGATATTTGTATCGCTTGGGTAGTGACTAAAAATTTTAGTCCTATCATAAGATTCCGCCTTAACTTTGGCTAAGTTGACATTTGTAAGGTTGTATCTGTGTCTTTCAAACTTAACTCCTTCCTCTACACTAATTGAGATTAAAGAAGACATTCTATGCTTCAAATGTTCTTGAGCATTTCCATAAGAGGCTAGACCAGATGTTTTACCATTATCGTCACCGGAAAATCCTATTGAGTCGGTTAGAAATGAATGGAAATTAGCGATATGATTATAGCCTTCAGATTGATATTTGACTTTGAACTCATTATCTTTATAAGTTCCAAATATGTAACCTCTTGGATCTCCAAAATCTCCACCTCCATCCATACAAAGGAAGGCGCTTTCTGAAAATGTTGAACCATATAAAGCTAATGAAGCATGACTCAATTGATGATCAACAAACTCAACATGCTCTTCGAACCAGCTTTTGAAGTCTTCCTTCGCCCCTCTATATGCTTTAAAAAACCATGTAAAAAAAAGATAATAGTCATCTTCATTGATAATTGAATTAGGAGTAGGGAAAACCCATTTATCAACCTGGTCAGGAGTAACGTTTAATTCTTTAAATCCTAACATTAATGTTCTTTCAGGAAATTTAGATGTACCATCATTTTTTACTGTGGTAACTTTGCCTTCTTCGTAAGAGAAGATTTCTTCATCTTTGATTACACTTGCATTGAATTCATGCCTATCTTGAACATCAAAAGGACAAGGATAGAGAGATGCGATTATCATGATTTATTTCTCCAAATTAATGTTATCTAGTTTTGAATAATCTCTACAATTAGACAGTAATCAATTAGGACATTTGAAAAATTTTTGACACTTGAATACATAGATAAAATACTATTCTTTAGAAATTTGATCTAATTTTCTTCTGTTTACGAACTCTCTAACTATTGCCAATAAAACTCCAAGCATAGCTCCTATGATTGTGGAAAATATTACAATCAATCTTTTATCATTACTAACACTCTTTTCAGGGATGAAGGGTGGTTCAATTTCTATCAGTATATAATCTTCGTTTATGTTTGCTAACATCTGAATTTCTAATTGGCTTTCAATCAAGGCATTAATAGATTCTCTCAAATCTAGTACTGATGTCTCAGCTAATTGAGATTTAAGATAGTTAAGGGCTTCTGTTGACTCATCTAGGTCTTTACTTCTTAAAATATTATTCGCTTCTTGTATTACTAGGCTGAGAAAGTCCTTGGCAAAAACAGGAGAAATATGGCGAACGTTTATTAAGATAAATCCACTTGCAGCATCTTGTGAAATGGAGAGGACATTATCCATATATTCAGCATATACATCCAGATAAGATGGTTCTGTAGACCCATCATCTTTAGGGTCTCCTTTCCATTGATTGCTGCTTAGATCATATATTTCAGGATCTAAAACTAACTCTTTTGTTGTCAAATTGTAACTTCCTGGTGCCATTAAAGAAGTTAAAATGTTATCAAACGATAAAAGATGTTTTACGAACTTGCGAGATTGAATAAGCTGAATTACCTGTTGAGATCTATTATCACTCGATGAAGTTACGTTCACACCGATAAGGGAAGCCGCACCAGTTAACTGAGATAATAATCCTTGAGATTCAGAACTATTTCTGACAGATAATATAGACTCAGACTCGTAATAATTTGTAAGTGAAATGGCATAGAGAATTGAAGATATCGATACCAAAAAAGTCGTCAAAATGACAAGTTTTTTTGATTTAAGTGCTACATCAAATAATTCTCTTAGGTTTATATTATCTACCTCTGGAATATCTTGCGGATCTTTGTTGGTGGGACTATTCATTCAAATATTAATTTTGGCATTTATTATTTTATCAAATTTCCTAAATTAAGTTGCAGATAAATCAGGCAGTGGTGCCCGGGGCCGGACTCGAACCGGCACGAAGTTTCCTTCGAGGGATTTTAAGTCCCTTGCGTCTACCAATTTCGCCACCCGGGCATCAACCATTGTTATCACTAAAAGAAAGGCTGGGGTCGGAATCGAACCG
>MDSZ01035586.1_pt1 | contig 20788 bp, 19 predicted proteins | sample 811201 | NCBI WGS metagenome assembly MDSZ01 (sample SAMN05326647, study PRJNA326480) | marine metagenome | isolation source: seawater | place: Indian Ocean: North | collected 2010 | reverse complement strand
TGTGCAGTTCATTACTTGCATATTATCGTTTGAGCATAGTTGTAAAAATCTTTCTAATCTTGCTGAAGAATGTTCTGGCCCCTGTCCCTCATACCCATGTGGTAATAACATAACTAAACCATTAGCCCTAGCCCATTTGCTCTCAGCCGAAGTAATGAATTGATCTATAATCACTTGAGCGCCATTGGCAAAGTCGCCAAACTGTGCTTCCCAGGTTACTAGAGTCGTGGGTTCAGATAATGCATACCCATACTCAAAACCTAGAACAGCCATTTCCGAGAGTAAGCTGTCTATAATCTCATATTTTTTTTGGCTTTGTGAGATATTATTTAAGGGTATGTATTTGGTTCCATTTATTTGATCTTTTAAAACTGAATGACGTTGGCTAAAAGTTCCTCTCGCAGAATCTTGTCCTGATAATCTTACGGGGTAACCCTCATCAAGTAATGTCGCAAAAGCCAATTGTTCAGCTGTTGCCCAGTCAAATCCTTTTCCTGTAAGAAACATTTTTTTTCTGTTATCAAATATTTTTTTAATAGTGGGATGAGGATTGAATGTGGTCGGAATTGAAGTGATTTTTTCTCCAATTCTCTTAATTTTTTCTAAAGAAACACCAGTTATACCTCTTTTGTCTTTACCTCTTTCAGGTTTAAATCTTGACCATACTCCCTCATACCACTCTAATTTCGGTTTGTATTCCTTCGCAGTTTTAAATTGTTCCTCAAGAAGATTTTTGAATTCCGCTTTCATGTTATTAAATTCTTCTTGAGTAATTGTACCTTCCTTAATTAGTTGATCTGCATAAATTTTAAGTGTCGTAGGATGTTTTTTTATTTTTTTATACATGGTCGGTTGAGTAAAAGAAGGTTCATCACCTTCATTATGTCCAAACCGTCTATAACAGATCATATCAATTACAACGTCTTTATTAAATTTTTGTCTATAATCAGTTGCAATTTTTGCACAATGCACTACCGCTTCAGGATCGTCTCCGTTTACGTGTAAAATTGGAGCATCAACCATCTTAGCTAAATCTGATGGGTATGGAGATGATCTAGCAAACTTTGGGCTAGTGGTGAATCCGATTTGATTGTTTATGATAATATGTATGGTTCCTCCGGTATTATGCCCAGGTAAGCCTGACATTGCGAAACATTCTGCAACTACTCCTTGCCCTGCAAAGGCAGCATCACCATGAATTAAAACTGGGACAACTTGTTGTCTTTTTAAATCTTTATGAAAAAATTGTTTTGCACGAACTTGCCCAAGCACAACTGGATTCACTGCTTCTAAATGAGATGGGTTGTCTGTCAAAGAGACATGGACTAAATTACCATCAAATTCTCTATTTGATGATGCTCCTAAATGATATTTTACATCTCCTGTCGAGTCTGAGCTATAAGAGGCATATTCACCTGCAAACTCATTAAACATTCTTTTATAAGATTTTTGAAGGACATTTGCTAATATATTTAATCTTCCCCTATGGGGCTGACCAATTTTAACTTCTTTAAATCCTAAATGTCCTCCTCTTTTAATTATCTGTTCAAGAGCAGGTATAAGTGCTTCACCACCATCTAAACCAAACCTTTTTGTTCCGACAAATTTTACTGCTAGAAATTTTTCAAAACCTTCAGCTTGTATTAATTTATTTAAAATCGCTTTTTTTCCAATTTCGGTAAATTTAAGTTGGTTTTCTTTTTTCTCCATTCTTTCTCTAAACCAGTTTTTTTCTACGGGATCAGAAATATGCATATATTCCACTCCTATGGTTGAACAATAAATCTTTCGAAAAAAAGTTAAAATTTCGCTGATAGTTGCATAACCTTTTTCCATATATGCGCCTAAAAATATCTTTTTATTATACTCTTCTTTTTTAAAGCCGTGGTCAGATGGATGTAGATCTTCTAAATATTTTCTCTCCATCATCCCTAAAGGATCTAGCTTAGCTATAAGGTGTCCTCTAATACGATAGGCTCTTATTAGTGCTATAGCTTTTACAGATTGTTCAGTTCTTTTTTCGTCATTTTCCTCAATTGAAATACTTTCTTCTACATCGCTTTTAATTATGTTTGTCGCTAATTTAATTTTTTTTGCAGGTGACCAACTTGGACCTTTTAATTCCTTTATGATTGTTTCTTCATTATCTTTCAAACCGTCAAAGAAAAGTTTCCAGTCCTCAGGCAAATTATTTGGATTTGATAAATATTCGGAATAATATCTCTCAATAAAAGAGGAGTTTACTCCTGTTAAAAAAGAGGTTTTTTTGTAAATATTATTATCTTTTGAAGATGACATTTAATGGCTTATTTTAACATAGATTTTAAAAAATCAACCATTAAGTTTTTTAAATAGTGTTTTTCCAATATCAGCGGGTGATTTTGAAATGATTATACCTGCAGATTTCATAGTTTCAATCTTATCTTCAGCTCCACCTTTTCCGCCAGAAATAATTGCACCAGCATGTCCCATTCTTCTCCCTGGGGGTGCAGTTCTTCCTGCAACAAATCCTACAATAGGTTTTTTAATTTTTGATTTTTTTAAAAAGTCAGCTGCCTCTTCCTCTGCAGAGCCCCCTATTTCACCTATCATTACTACAGAGTGTGTCGCTTCATCGTTTAAAAATAGCTCTAAACAATCTATAAAGTTTGTTCCATTAATGGGATCGCCTCCTATTCCGATACAAGTTGATTGCCCCATTCCATTTTCGCTTGTTTGAGATACCGCTTCATAGGTCAATGTACCTGATCTTGAAATTATTCCGACAGAACCTTTTTTGTGTATGTTGCCAGGCATAATACCAATTTTACATTCCCCCGGAGTAATAATACCAGGGCAATTAGGACCTATCAATCTGCTTTTGCTTTTCTTTAATTCGCTTTTTACCTCTAACATGTCGCTTACAGGTATTCCCTCTGTGATGCAGACTATTAATTCAATTTTTGCATTTATAGCTTCTAAAATAGCTGCTGCAGCAAATTTTGGTGGAACATAAATCATTGTAGCATTTGGGTTAGTAATTTTTTTCGCCTCTTCTACTGTATTAAATACTGGAAGGTCCAAATGTTTTTGTCCACCTTTTTTTGGTGTGACACCTCCTACAAGATTTGTGCCATATTTAATTGCTTGCTCTGAGTGAAAAGTTCCATGCGTTCCAGTAAAGCCTTGACAAATCAATCTAGTTTTTTTGTTAATTAAAATTGACATTACTTTATTGCCTCAACTACTTTTTTGGCAGCATCATCTAAATCCTTTGCTGAAAGAATTTTGAGACCTGATTCATCTAAAATTTTTTTACCTTCACTGAAATTAGTTCCAGCTAATCTAACTACTAAAGGTATATTTAATTTTATCTCTTTTGCAGCATCGACTAAGCCTTGCGCCAGAACATCACATCGCATGATGCCCCCAAATATATTTATTAAAATTGCTTTAACATTTTTATCAGAGATAATTAACTTAAAAGCAGCTGACACTTTTTCTTTCGAAGCACCTCCTCCAACATCTAAAAAATTTGCAGGTTCCTTGCCATACAATTTAATGATATCCATGGTAGCCATGGCTAAACCAGCTCCATTTACCATGCAACCAATAGAGCCATCCAATTTAATATAGGCTAGATCGTACTTTTTCGCTTCTACTTCTTTAGGGTCTTCTTCGTCCAAATCTCTAAGAGCTAAAATCTCTGGTTGCCTAAACATTGCGTTATCATCAAAATTCATTTTAGCATCCAAACATATTATTTTTCCCTTTCCAGTAATTATCAAAGGATTTATTTCAATTAAGCTCGCGTCTCTCTCTAATAGAATTTTTAGTAATGAGTTTACGAGTTTTTTTCCCTCTAGTTTTTGTTTTTCATTAAACATGAACGGCTCTATTATTTTTTCAATTTCTTTATCTTCTGCTTTTTTAAAAAAATTTAATTTTGTAGTTATTATTTCTTCTGGATTTTCTTGAGCTACTTTTTCAATATCAACACCTCCCCTTATACTGCTAATGAAAGTTATTGATGAACTTGATCTATCAATTAAACAGGAGAGATAGAATTCTTTAGAGATTTCGGAGGCTTCCTCTATGTATAGTTTTTTTACGATTTTTCCTTTAGGGCCAGTTTGATGGGTTACTAAAGTTTTTCCCAACATTTTTTCAGCTTCTTGTATTAAAGAATTTAGACCTTCAACAACTTTTACACCACCAGCTTTTCCTCTTCCACCAGCATGGATTTGTGCTTTTAAAACAAACTTTTGTCCTTTTAATTGATTTATTTTGTTTGAAATTTCAGAAACTGAGGAAATTTCAAAGCCATTAGATACTGGCGCATTAAAACTTTTTAAAATATTTTTGGCTTGATATTCGTGAATATTCATCTGAATGGGTTTATACTTTAATTGTTTTCTTTTTTATAGTAAATTTTATCTTATTTTCAAATGGTAACAAAAAATATTGACACTCCAAAAATAATTACATTATTATTATTTTTAACATTTTTTTTAGTTGGTTTGTTGACATTTAAAGATTATGGCATTTCAATTGATGAGGAATTTCAAAGATCTTCAGGGCTTTTTTGGTTAAAATATGTATTAGAGTTCACTCCATTTGACACGTTAAGAGCTGAGGTAGCAGATAAGTTTTTTGACTCTAAGGGTTTTACTATTTCAAGAGTAGAAGATCATCCGTATTATGGAGTAGTATTTGATTTGCCAGTAGCTTTCTTAGAAGTAATTTTAAATATAGATGATCCTAAAAATTATTTTCACTTTAAGCATCTTCTCACTTTTCTCCTCTTTTTTATAGGATCAGTATTTTTTTTTAAAACTTTATTTAACAGATTCTCTAGTTACTTTATTTCTATAATTGGTTTATTATTTTTTATTTTGTCACCTCGAATATACGGAAATAGTTTTTATAATCCAAAAGATATAATTTTTTTATCATTAATAAGTATATCGGTTTATTATTGTTTTAAATTATTAGATAAAATAAATAATAAGAATTTAATTTTATTTGCGGTTTTTGCTGCTCTCAGCACTTCCCAAAGAATGTATGGTATATTTTTACCACTTTCATTTTTAGGTTTTTATTTTTTAAGTGTTTTATCTCGAAAAGAGGATCTAAAGTTTTTAAAAAAAATAATTTATTTTTGTTTATTATTTTCACTATTTTTAATTATATTTTGGCCTTATCTTTGGAGCAATCCGTTTGTTAATTTGATTGAGGCTTATAAATATTTTTCTCACCATTCTCATTTGTCTCAAATTAAAATGCTTTTTAATTCAGAATATATTAATGGTAACGCAGTGCCTTACACTTACATTTTCACATGGATAATTATAACAACGCCTATTCTCTATTTAATTTTATTTTCAATTGGTTATGTAAATATTTTTAAAAGGTTTTTTATCAAGTTTCTCAATGTCCAGAATAACAGTATTTATTATGATTTTTGGAGAAACGTTAATGAAAAAAAAGACTTATTTATACTATTTAATTTAACCTTTATTATTTTTTATTTAATATTAATTGATGCTAGCATTTTTACTGGATGGAGACATCTTTACTTTAATAATATATTTATAATTTATATTGCATCATATGCAGTATATATAATTTCTTTAAATAAAATTCTTAAAGCTAAAAAAAAGTTTTTTTTCATTATATTGTTTGGATATGTCAGTTTTGTTGCTTACAAGATGTTTGTTTATCACCCTTACCAAAATGTTTTTTTTAATGCATTGGTCAAGAATACGAACACCATTCATAAAAAATTTGAAGTAGATTATTGGGGACTGTCTGGAAATAAATTTCTCAATGAAATACTAAATTTAGAGAAAAATAATTCAAAAGTATCTATTGCAACTGCTGCTTACTTGCCACTTGAACGTAGCGTTAAACTGCTGGATCCAAAAAATAGAGAAAAAATTAAAATATTGGGTCAAGATTATCAGAATGCTGACTATATTTTCACAAATTTTATGTCAGAAGTTGATAAAAAATATGATGATAAGTATGAAATTCCTAAAAACTTTTCAAAAATAAATACATTCGTAATTGATAATGTTGTAGTTTATGAAGTATATAAAAAAAATTAAATTATGAAAATATTTGTATATAAAACACTTTTTATTTTCGCATGTATATTTATTCTTTTCCAGTTAACATTCGGACTGAAAATAAAACAATTTAAAGATGAATTTAACAAGGTCCAATCTAAAGAAAATATAAGTAATTTAAAAGATAAGCTTAGAGACGAGCTTCAAAATGCGGTTGAAAAAGATACTTATTTAAATCCTGAAGATGCAAAGTTAATAAATGATTTTATCAACAAAATAAAATCTGAATTAGCCAAAAATAATTAGTAAGTTTTTACTCACAAAATATGTTTAAGATTCTAAAAAAAATCAAATTTAAAGAGCATGACAATAGAATGTCAAATGTTGGGGCTATCGATAAAGTAATTGAAAATTTTGAGAAAGATAAAAATAGAAATTTAAAGTATTTACTTAACAAAAGATACTCGTGGATGAATAAATTTATTAAAGATGACGATATAGGTCTTGAGGTAGGAGCAGGTGCAGGATTATCAAAAAAGTTTATTTTGAACAAAAATTTAAAAATAAGTGATTTTTCTGAACATCAACATCTAGATTTTGTAAACGTTGATGCTCAAAAAATGAATTTTTCTAAAGATAGCTTTGACTACATTATCGCGTCAAATATGGTTCATCATATACCTTATCCAATTAAATTTTTTCATGAAACACATAGAATTTTAAAGAAAGGTGGAAGATTAATTATTCAAGAGGCTTATTGTTCTGTTCTTTTACAGCTTGTAATAATTTTAATGAAACATGAAGGCTTTGATTTCACTGTAGACCCTTGGAGTAAAACTAAACCTGTTACTGAGGAAAATAATATTTGGATGGGTAATGCCGCTGTGCCAAATTTGATTTTTGATGATAGAAAAACTTTCGAGGATAAATTAGGTAATTTTTATAAGATAGAGCATGAAAAAGTTTATGAATGTTTTGTATTCCTTAACTCTGGCGGTGTACATTCAACGACTTTTTATATTCCGCTTAATTTAATGATATTAAAGATCTTGGATAAATTTGATAGTTTTTTAACTAAATTTTTTCCAAGAATATTTGCAACTGGAAGACAAATAGTTTTAAGGAAAGTTTAGATCTTTACAAGATTGAATTTGATAAGAAATAATATTTTGATTTATTTTTTTTTCCTTAAAACATTCGTTTGAGATGTAGTCATAAATATTAGAGTTTTTAACTGGTAATATTGTATAAATTACCTCAATTTTTTTTCTTTTTAAAATTTCTTTAAATAAATTTTGGTAACTGTAGTAATATTTGTTTCCGATTTGAGGATAATCTGTACCATCAAAAATATGCCATCTAGTTGTAGAGGAAAAATCTCTTTCTAAAATAACTGACAAAAATTGATAATTGCTCAAAACCATTATGTTTCTTCCATCTTTTTCCAAAATATTTTTTAAAGAATTGATAAAAATTACCTCTTTGTTTGGATTGTTAGAGCCTGGCGTTATCCATTTTAAACCTCTCAACTTTTTATCTATTAAACTTGCTTTAACTGCCAGGTTAAAATCAACATCAATTAATTCATGAAATTTTCTACCCTCATTGAATCTTAAGTGATATTTTGTTGTTATTCCTAAGCAAAATAAAATTAGAAAGTAAATTACCCAACTTTTTATTTTTCCTAAATAGATTTGTGAAAAGGCAAATAATAATGGTACTAAAAAAAATATAAAAGTTTGATTTCTTGTTAATATTTGATGAAATATAAGAGATGCTGTCAAAAATATTATAATTAAAAAGTAAATAAAATTATTGGATTTTAAATACTTTTTATTACTAAAAATATTTTTTAAATTTATATAAACTAAGGGAATTAAAGCGATAAGAATAAATTTAAAATGATTTAAAAAGCCTGGTAGAGATATTTTAAGGTTCTCTATTCTGTTTTCTCCAATACTTGGTGGGTAGAAAATATATTGATCTAAAAAAGAAGATATGGAGATTTCGTTAATGTATCCAAAAAAGATTATAAAGGTAGTTAACAATAAACCGCTCAAGAAAATTACTTTTATTGGATTATAATTTTTTTTTATAAAGCACAAATAAACTATCACGGGTAAAATTAACAACAAAATATAAGAAGAAGGTACCTGCTTAGAAAGAAAAGCAAAAAAGAATAAAACGGTAAATAATATCCAATGTAAAGACTTTTCTGATTTTATGGCGAATATAAAAGAATATACACCAAGCAAAGAGAAGAATGTTGAGTGATGATCAACAAAAGGTGTTCCGCTAGAAGGATAAGCGAGTACTGAAAAAAATAGAGAATAAAAAAAACTATAAAATATATTAAGATTAAAACTTCTCAATAAAAAAAAAGTGTAAAGTGTAACTATAGCATTTAATGTTGATGCGTGAAGAACATATGCCTGCCAGTTTATTCCGAATAGATAAAAAAACAGAGCTTGTAAGTAATCAATAAAAGCTCCAGAAATTACCCAGTAATCTTTAAAAGGATGGTCTCCAATTAAAATTCTATAACCTGTCTCAAAATGAGAAAAACTATCATGAGGAAAAACTCCCCTATTCCCATAGTATTGGTTAAAGATAATCGAAAAAAAAATTAAAAATATTATTATAAAAAATGCTTTATTTAAAAAAAAGTTTTTTTTTATAATCATTTATTCATTTCTTTATTATTAATTTCATATAAGGAAAAGGAACTTTTAAAAAATCAAAAATGAATTTATCAATTAAAAATAATCTGCATATTTTTGCTATCGTCCCAGCAATACCTTGTCTTTCCTTGAAAGATGCATCGGTATTTAGCCTTTTTAACATTCTTGTTTTTATACTTTCATCTAAAGAATAACTAATATTTTTTTGTTTTAAAAATTTTTCAATCGCTTTCCTCCCTAAGAGACTTATTCCGTCCCATAAACCTTTCTCATTTTCTTTTTCCTCAAATTTTTTAATTCTTGATTTAAATATAGATTTTGTAATCTTTTTGTTAAAAATTATTGGTATCACAAAATGAGGCTCGTATGGAAAATCGTAATTTGGACAAAGTATAACATTTTTTCCATTTTTATTTAACAAAGAATAACTTTTTAATAAATATTCGTATTGATGTTCAACGTGTTCAAAAACATTTACAGAAAATATCAAATCAAATTTTTTACCTTCTTTGTAATCTTTGATATCAATATTTTGAACATTTATTTTATATCCATCTTTGTTAAGACTGTGAATTATTTTTTCACGATTATAAAAACCACTTACGTTAGGATCTATACCGGAAAATCGAATTTCTGGAAAATGACTTTTTAACTCATTTAAAAGTATTCCAGTGCCAGAGCCTATCTCTAAAACTGTTGAAACTTTATTTTCTTTAATAAAATTAGATATCTCTGAAAAACCAAAAACTATGTCTGCAAGAACTCTATCACAATAATGTTCATTGTAATTAAAATATTTTAAATATTTTTTTTTAATATTTTCGTAATCTAGTTGCATTGATTTTTAATTCTTATATTAAACTAGAGAATTATCAATTTTTTTTGCAGCATTAAACAGTTCTTGCACAGCTTTAATAGATTTATCAAAGTTCTCTTTTTCATCTTTGGAAAGTTCAATTTCAATTATTTTTTCAACCCCGCCTTTGCCTATTTTTACAGGAACACCAGCATAAAGGTCTTTTACCCCATATTCTCCGTTAAGATACGCTGCACATGGTAATTCTTTTTTTTGATCTTTGAGATAACATTCTGCCATTTCGACGCCTGAAGCTGCTGGAGCATAAAAGGCTGATCCTTTTTCAAGAAATTTTACTATCTCCGCTCCACCTTTTTTTGTTCTTTCAATAATTTCATTTAATCTTTGTTCTTTGAGCTTACCGCTCTCTATAAGTTTTTTTATTTTAATACCATCAACAAAAGTATGTTGGACCATAGCTACCATGCTATCACCGTGACCTCCTAAAACTAAGGACTTTATTTTTCCTACTGGCACTTTTAGTTCTTGAGATAGAAAATAAATAAACCTTGATGAGTCTAGGATGCCGGCCATTCCCACAACTTTATTTTTTGGAAGGCCAGAATATTTTTGCAATGCCATAACAATTACATCGAGTGGATTTGTAATACAAATTACAAAAGCATTAGGTGAATTATTTTTAATTCCGATGGCTACTTCTTTTATAATCTTAAGATTTATTCCTAAAAGATCATCCCGAGACATGCCTGGTTTTCTTGGGACTCCAGCAGTCACAATAATTACATCAGAATTTTTAGTTTCTTTGTAATCACTTGTGCCTGAAATATTTACATTAAAGCCAGAAACTGAGGATGACTGAGCAATGTCTAGGGCTTTCCCTTTCGCTATTCCTTCTGCAACATCAAACAATACAATGTCGCCAATCTCTTTTAGTGCTATTAAGTGAGCTAATGTCCCGCCAATCTGTCCTGCGCCAATTAAAGTTATTTTTTTTGTCATTTTTATCTCATAGTTGGCATGGTAAATTCCGGATCTGTTCTTAAGCCAGACGGCCATCTCGAAGTTATTGTTTTAAGTTTTGTGTAGAATCTTACGCCTTCAGGTCCATGCATATGCTGATCTCCAAACAAAGATCTTTTCCATCCTCCGAAACTGTGAAATGCTACTGGCACTGGTATAGGTATATTTACTCCTATCATACCTATCTTAGCTTTACTAGAAAATGCTCTTCCTGTATCACCGTCCCTTGTAAAAATACTAGCACCATTTCCAAACTCATGATCATTTACAAGATTTAATGCCTCTTCAAAATTCTTCACTCTAACCACTGACAACACTGGGCCAAATATTTCTTCTTTATAAATTTTCATATTTTTTTTAACGTGATCAAATAAACATCCGCCCATATAAAAACCTTTTTCATGACCTTGTAATTTTAGGTTTCTACCGTCAACAAGCAGTTTGGCTCCCTCTTTAACACCTAAATCTACATAGCTTTTTACCTTGCTTAAATGTTCTTTGGTAACTAATGGGCCCATTTCAGAATTTTTATCCATTCCTGGACCAACTTTAAGCGCTTCAACTTTTTTTGTTATTGCGTTGACAAGTTTGTCAGCAACGCTACCAACTGCAACTGCAACTGACTGCGCCATACATCTTTCTCCAGCTGATCCGTATGCTGCTCCCATTAAACCGTTAACTGCTTGGTCTAAATCGCAATCTGGCATAACAACGCAATGGTTTTTTGCTCCTCCTAAAGCTTGAACTCTTTTTTCATTTTTAGCACAATTTTCATAAATGTACTTTGCTATAGGGGTTGAGCCTACAAAACTCACAGCAGAAATTTTTTTATTTTTAATAATTGCATCAACAATTTCTTTGTCTCCATTAACAACGTTAAAGACTCCCTCTGGCAAACCTGCTTCTGTAAATAATTCTGCTAATTTTAATGAACACGAAGGATCTTTTTCAGAAGGCTTTAATATAAATGTATTGCCGCATGCTATAGCCATCGGAAACATCCACATAGGAACCATAGCTGGAAAATTGAAAGGCGTTATTCCGGCGCATACTCCCAAAGGTTGTCGAATTGACCAGCTATCTACATTTGTTCCGACATTTTCAGTAAACTCTCCTTTAAGCATTTGAGGAATACCACAAGCATATTCAACTATCTCTAAACCTCTAGTGAGTGAGCCTTTTGCATCATCATAAACTTTACCGTGTTCCGAGACAATTATCTTAGTTAACTCATCATAATTTTTTTCAATAAGCTCTTTAAACTTAAATAATACCCTGGCTCTATGTAATGGTGGTTTATTAGACCAATTTAAAAAGGCTTTCTCCGCTATATCTACCGCTTTATCTAAATCTCCAGCTGATGCAAATCTTAACTCGGCACTTTGTTCTCCAGTAGCTGGATTAAAAACTTTTCCAGTTTTTTTTGACTCTCCAGAATATTTTTTTCCATTTACAAAGTGTTCTATTAATTTCATTAGTATAATTGAATAAATAAGCTTTTAGTTTGTTGCAAGCATTTTTTTGATAGAGCCAATAGCTTTCGCTGGATTTAGTCCTTTAGGACATGAATTTGTACAGTTCATTATAGTATGACATCTGTAAAGTTTTAATTCATCAGCTACTTTTTTAAGCCTTTCTTTTTTTTCTTCATCTCTACTGTCGCTTATCCATCTATAAGCTTGTAATAAAACTGCTGGCCCTAAATATTTATCACCATTCCACCAGTAGCTTGGGCAGGCTGTTGAACAGCATGCGCAGAGTATGCATTCGTAATATCCATCTAATTTTGATCTGTCATTTTGAGATTGAATAATTTCTTTTTTTTCGGTGTCAGTTTTTGATGTTTTGAGCCATGGTTGAATTGATTCATATTGTTTGTAAAGATTGCTTAAGTCACCAATTAAATCTTTAACAACTTTTAAATGTGGCAGCGGGTAAATATTCAATTCTCCTTTTATATCTTTGTGGGCTTTTATACATGATAAGGTATTTACTCCATCAACATTCATCGCGCATGATCCACACACACCATGTGCACATGACCTTCTAAAAGTAAGTGAAGAGTCTAATTCATTTTTTATCTTAAATAAAATATCTAAGACTTTTGGACCACAATTGTCCATGTCAACTTCGAACGTGTCTATTCTTGGATTTTTTCCTTCATCAGGGCTCCATCTGTAAACATTTACCTTTTTGATATTTTTTGAGCCAGTTTTATCTTTGTAGTAATTTCCTTTAATGATTTTAGAGTTTTCTGGAAGAGTAAACTCAGCCATTAATAAACACGCTCCTTTGGAGGGAAATATTGAACATCATTTGTTAATGTCCTTGAATGAACATCTCTATATTTAACTTTAACTTCTTTGCCGTCTTGCCAAGCTAGAGTGTGTTTCATGAATTTTTTATCATCTCTCTTTGAAAAATCTTCTCTCGCATGTGCGCCTCTGCTCTCTTTTCTATGATATGCTGAGTCCATTGTTGTCATTGCTTGTCTGATCAAATTATCAAATTCGAGTGACTCTACTAGATCAGTATTAAATAAAAGAGATTTATCTTTAACTGAAATATCATCTAAGCCCATAAAAGGCTTTCTGATTTGATCAACCCCCTCTTTTAATGTTTTCTCAGTTCTAAAGACTGCACATTTACTTTGCATTGTTTTTTGCATTGATAATCGAAGTTGAGATGTTTTCGTGTCCCCTTTTGAATTTCTTATCTTATCAAATCTATCTAAACATTTTTCAGTTTCACTTTCAGGTGTTTTATCATGGGGTGTATTAGGTTTAACTAACTCTGCAGCTCTCTTAGCTGCGGCCTTTCCAAAAACGACAAGATCTATTAATGAATTTGAGCCAAGTCTGTTGGCGCCATGAACTGAAACACATGCTGCTTCACCAATTGCCATAAGGCCTGGAACTGTTTTTTCAGATCCATTTAAAGTTAAGACTTCAGCTTTGTAATTTGTTGGAATACCTCCCATATTGTAATGGACTGTAGGCACAACCGGAATTGGTTCTTTTGTTACATCAACGCCAGAAAATGTTTTTGCTGACTCCGCTATACCGGGCAATCTATTATCAATCACTTTAGGATCTAAATGGTCTAAATGTAAGTGAACATGATCTTTTTCTTTTCCGACACCTCTGCCTTCGTTAATTTCAATTGCAATTGATCTACTTACTACGTCTCTTGATGCTAAATCTTTTGCATTAGGAGCATATCTTTCCATGAACCTTTCTCCTTTAGAATTAAGCAGAAAACCACCTTCGCCTCGAACTCCTTCAGATATTAAACATCCAACACCATAAATACCTGTTGGATGAAATTGAACAAATTCCATATCTTGCAAAGGCAATCCGGCTCTTAAAACCATACCATTGCCATCCCCAGTGCAGGTGTGCGCAGATGTAGCTGAATAATAAATTTTTCCATATCCACCTGTTGCGATTATGGTTATATGAGATTTAAATCTATGAATTGTTCCATCATTTAAATTCCAAGCTATTAGTCCTTTGCATTCTCCGTTCCTCATAATTAGGTCTAGCGCAAAATACTCAATGAAAAATTCTGTATTATGTTTAAGTGCTTGTCCATATAAAGTATGTAGTATTGCATGGCCAGTTCTATCAGCTGCAGCACAAGTCCTTTGAACTGTACCATTACCATAATTTTTTGTCATACCACCAAAAGGTCTCTGATATATTTTTCCATCTTTTGTTCTGCTGAATGGAACCCCATACTTTTCTAATTCTATAACTGCCTTTGGAGCTTCTTTACAAAGAAACTCTATTGCATCCTGGTCACCTAACCAGTCAGAGCCCTTAACAGTATCGTACATGTGCCATCTCCAATCATCCTCGCCCATGTTACCTAATGCGGCTGAAATTCCGCCTTGAGCTGCAGAAGTATGACTACGGGTTGGAAAAACTTTTGATATACAGGCTGTTTTTAATCCAGCCTCAGATAAACCGACGGCCGCTCTCAAGCCAGAACCTCCAGCACCGAGAACTACAACGTCATATTCATGGTCAATAATTTTATAGCTTTTAGTATTCATAAATTATACATCATTAATATAGTAAATAATGGCAGTATTATAGCAAAAATATAAAGGGTTTTGTTTGCGACATTTTTTATTTTTTCATTAGATATATAGTCCTCAAATATTTCGCTTATTGTCAGAGAGGAGAAAAAAAAAGCAAATATAATAAATATTGAGAACAAAATTTTATTAGGTTGGCTTTTAAAAAACAATAACACATTGTCGAAATCAGCATCATAAACTGACACTAGATTTATTATAAACCAAATCATTAGAGGTATTAGTAAAATAGAACTACATTTTTGAAATAGCCATTTTTTTGTAGAAGTATGCATTATAAAAAACCTTTACCAAGTAAGTAAAATATTGTCGTGAGGATAAATGAACCAAAGAAAGCTAATGCTCCGGAAATTTTAGATGTTTTTAAATTAAATCCATATCCTATATCCCAAACTAAATGTCTTATTTCATTTAAAATATGGAAGCTAAAGGTCCAACACAAAGTTATTATTAAAAATTTTCCAAAAAAAGTATTTAGAAAAAATTTAATCGCCTGATAATCTGATGATCCAAAAAATAAAAAAATAACCCAAAAACAAATTATTGAAATAGCAATAATATTTACAACTCCTACTATTCTGTGAGTTATTGAAAGTAGAGAAGATATATTCCATCTGTATACTTGGAGATGAGGAGTTAAAGGATTTTTTTCAAACAACATTTTTAAATATTATTTATTTATTAATTTTTCTGCTATTTGAACTGTATTCAAAGCAGCGCCTTTAAGCAAATTATCTGAAACAATCCATAAATTTAAAGCCTTAGAATTTGAATTGTCTTTTCTAATTCTTGAGATAAAAGTTAAATTCTCACCTTCAGCCTCAACAGGTGTTATATAACCACCATCTTTATGCTCATCGACAACTTTGCATCCAGGTGATTTTTTTAAAATATCTTTTACTTTTTCTAAATCAAATTCTTTATTAAATTCAATGTTAACTGACTCACAGTGAGCTGTTTTAATTGGTACTCTCACGCAAGTAGCGGTTAGATTTATCTCTTTATCTAAAATTTTTTTTGTTTCATTCTCCATTTTCCATTCTTCTTTTGTGTAACCATCTTTAACAAATGAATCAATATGTGGAATTAAATTGAATGCTATTTGCTTTGTAAAATTTCTAGATTCTATTTTTTTTCCATCTAAATATTCCTTTGTTTGAGTCACAAGCTCATCCATTGGGGCTTTGCCCGCACCCGATACTGCTTGGTAAGTTGAAACAACAACTCTCTTTATTTTGTATTCCAAATGTAAAGGTTTTAACACTAGAACCATTTGTATAGTTGAACAATTAGGATTAGAAATAATATTTTCATGTGACTTTAATGCCTCTGGGTTTACTTCTGGTACTACTAAAGGGACGTTGTCATCCATTCTAAAACAACTTGAATTATCGATTATGATAGTTTGGTTCGAAGCAATCGGAATCCAATCTTGAGCAATTTGTTTTCCTGCGGCAAAAACTGTAATTTCTGCATTAGAAAAGTCATACTCCTCTAAAGCCTGAATTTCAATTTGTTGATCTTTAAATTTAAGTTTTTTACCAGCACTTTTTTCTGAGGCAATTAAAAATAGTTTGTCGATTTTTATTTCAGACTTTTCTAAAACTTCTATAATTTTCCTACCTACATTACCTGTGGCACCTACAATTGCAAAATTCATAAATTTTTACTTTATTTTAATTTTGAGATGATTGCATCTCCCATATCTGTAGTTGATACTTCTTTTTTACCCTCCGACATTATATCTTTTGTTCTCAGACCGTCATCAAGTACTTTCTGAACAGACATGTCAATTAGATCGGCTTCTTTATCTAAGTCTAGAGAATATCTTAGAGCCATTGATAGACTTAATACCGTTGCGATAGGGTTAGCCTTATTTTTTCCAGCAATATCTGGTGCAGAACCATGGACTGGTTCATATAGAGATCTTGTTTTTCCATCTTTGTCTTTCTCGCCTAATGAAGCTGATGGTAGAAGACCTAATGAACCAGTCAACATTGCAGCTTCGTCGGATAACATGTCTCCGAATAAATTATCAGCTAAAATAACGTCAAATTGTTTAGGATTTTTTAAAAGTTGCATGGCACAATTGTCAGCTAACATGTGATTTAGTTCAATCTTCTTATACTCTTTTTCTTTTAAAAATTGAACTTCTTCTCTCCATAAAACTCCTGCTTCCATCACATTGGATTTTTCACAAGATGTGACCTTGTTTTTTCTTTTTTTTGCTAACTCAAAAGCGACTTTAGCTATTCTGTGAATCTCTCCAGTAGTATAGCTGTGAGTATTAATGCCTTTTCTTTGATTATTTTTAATAGGCTGTATTCCCCTTGGTTCCCCAAAGTATATCCCGCCTGTCAACTCTCTGACTATCATAATATCTAAGCCAGAAACTATTTCTGGCTTCAAAGTAGATGAATTTACAAGTTGTTTAAAACAAATAGCTGGTCTCAAATTTGCAAAAAGTTTTAGTTCTTTTCTCAATTTTAATAAAGCTCTTTCTGGTTTTTTTGAAAATTCTAATTGATCCCACTTAGGACCTCCACAAGCGCCTAAAATTACTGCATCACTCTCTAAAGATTTATAAAATACCTCATCTGTTATTGGAATTTTATTTTTATCTATCGAAGCTCCTCCTATAAGTTCTTCCTCTATTTTAAAATCAAGAGACTTATTTTTATTTAGCCATTCAATTATTTTTCTGACTTCTCTAACGACCTCGGGTCCTATTCCATCTCCTGGTAATAATAAAATTTTTCTTTGTTTTTTAGACATCTATATCCAAGGCTTATTATAATTTAAATTTTTCTCAAAATTTTCAATAGTATCAATTTTTTTTAATGAAAGAGCAATATCGTCGAGTCCTTCTAGTAAACATTTTTTCTTAAATGAGTCCAGTTTAAATTGAAATTGATTTTTACCAAATTTTATTTCTTGATTTTCAAGATTTACTTCTACGTTTTCTTTTTTTTCAGAAAATTCAGATAATACTTTAATAATTTTTTCATTTGCTATTATTGGTAAAATGCCATTTTTAAAACAATTATTGTAAAATATATCGGCAAAACTCTCGCTTACTATGACTTTAATTCCAAAATCTAGTAAAGCCCAGGGAGCATGTTCTCTTGATGATCCGCAACCAAAGTTTTTTCCTGTTATAAGTATTTTAGAGTTTTTATAAGGATCTTTATCTAATATAAAACCAGAAACTGGCTTACCTTTTTCATCATATCTCATCTCATAAAATAAACTTTTCCCCAAGCCTGATCTTTTGATTGTTTTAAGAAACTGCTTAGGTATTATCTTATCTGTATCTATATTCATTAATGGAATATACGCTGGAATGCTTTTTATATTTTTAAATTTTTCCATTTAATTTTTAAACTTTCTTACATCAGAAAGACAACCATCAATTGCTGCTGCAGCTGCCATTGCTGGACTCACTAGATGAGTTCTTCCACCTCTGCCCTGTCTTCCTTCAAAATTTCTGTTGGAAGTTGATGCACATCTCTCTTTTGGTTTTAATTGATCCTCATTCATTCCTAAACACATAGAACAACCAGGCTCCCTCCATTCGAAACCAGAATTTTTAAAAATTTGATCTAATCCCTCCTGTTCAGCTTGATTTTTTACTAAGCCTGAGCCTGGAACAACCATCCCATGTACATGTTCAGCGATTTTTTTATCTTTAAGTAATTTAGCTGCCTCTCGTAAATCTTGAATTCTTCCATTTGTACAGCTACCAATGAAAACTTTATCAATTTTTATATCTGTAACTTTAGTATTAGGTTTAAGACCCATGTACTCAAGCGATCTTTCCATAGCTATTTTTCTATCTTGATCTTTTTCGTTACTTGGATCTGGGACAATACCATTAACTGGGACGACATCCTGAGGAGAAGTTCCCCATGTTACTTGTGGTACAACTTCGCTTCCTTCAATTATAACTTCTTTGTCAAAGACACAACTGTTGTCAGATTTTAAGTTGTTCCAATGTTCTAAGGCTTTTGTCCATTTATCTTTTTTTGGAGACATCGGTCTATCTTTTAAATATTTAAAAGTTTTTTCATCTGGTTCAATTAAGCCGGCTCTTGCACCACCTTCGATAGTCATATTGCAAATTGTCATTCTTTCTTCCATTGATAAATTTTTAATTACGCTGCCTGAATATTCAATTACATAACCTGTGCCTCCAGCTGTGCCTATAGTTCCAATAATTTTGAGAATTACATCTTTTGCAGTGACACCGATAGGAAGTTTCCCATTAACTTTTAATAAAAAATTTTTAGATTTTTTTTGAATTAAAGTTTGTGTTGCTAAAACGTGTTCCACTTCTGAGGTCCCTATCCCAAAAGCTAAAGCACCAAAAGCACCGTGAGTTGCTGTATGGCTATCTCCACAGACAATAATTGTTCCCGGTTGTGTAAAGCCCTGCTCAGGCCCAATTATATGAACTATACCTTGTCTTTTATCATTCATATCAAAAAGAGGAACGCCAAACTCTTTGCAGTTTTGACGTAAAGTATCAACTTGGATTTTAGATTGCATATCCTCTATCCCCTTAGATCTATCACTAGTTGGAACGTTATGATCTGCTACGGCTAAAGTTAATTTTGGTTTACGAACTTTTCTTTTATTTAATCTCAATCCCTCAAAAGCTTGTGGACTTGTAACTTCATGAACTAAATGTCTGTCCACATATAGTAAGGATGTGCCATCTTCTTGTTTATGGATTAAATGTTCATCCCAAATTTTATCATATAAAGTTTTGGACATTATAAAAATTAAATTATTTTTTTTCTAAATTTGGATCTTGTTTTTTTTGTGTTAAAGGTTTTTTTTCTTGAGAACCAATATCTTTGTTTTCCTCTGGATTTTTCTCTGTTTTTAAAGCAACGTCAATTCCAATTTTTTTCTTAATTTTTTCTGCTATTCGTGCTGACTTGCCTTGTCTATTTCTTAGGTAGTAAAGTTTTGCTCTTCGAACATTTCCAGATCTAATAACTTTGATAGAGTCTACAACTGGACTATAGAGTGCAAATGTTCTCTCTACGCCTTCGCCAAATGAAATTTTTCTTACAGTAAATGAGGAATTAATGTCCCTATTTTTTTTTGCTATACAAACACCTTCAAAAAATTGAACTCTTTCTCGCTTACCTTCAACAATTTTTACACCAACCTTGACTGTGTCTCCAGGTCCAAAGTCCGTGATTTTTTTATTCGAAGTTATTTTCTTTACTGCTTCTTTATTTATGTCTTCAATATTTTTCATTTTTTATTTTTTATTTTTTTCAATATATTTTTTCCATAAATCTGGTCTCTGGCGACGTGTTATAGCCTCTGATTGAGACAAACGCCAGTCCTTAATTTTCACATGATCGCCAGATAATAGCACTTCGGGAACACTTTTTTTCTCCCAAATTTGAGGTTTTGTATATTGAGGATACTCTAGTAATCCATTTTCAAAGCTTTCTTCGGTATTTGACATATTATTTCCTAGAACGTTAGGTAGCAATCTAACTATAGAGTCTATTAAAACAAAAGAGGCAGTTTCTCCACCTGATAAAATATAATCTCCTATGCTTATTTCTTCGATATTTCTTGTGCCTAAAATACGTTCATCAACTCCTTCAAAATGTCCACATATCAAGTTGATCGCTTTCTCTTTAGATAGCTCTTTAGCAATTTTTTGATCAAATTTTTTTCCACGAGGGGAAAGATAAAAAATTCTCTCGTTTTTTTTTACATTTCCGTCCAATGATTTACTTAGAATATCTGGCTTTAAAAGCATACCACTTCCGCCACCAAAAGGAGTGTCATCGACCGTTTGATGTTTGTCACTTGCATAGTCTCTTATATTCACAACTTCCACATTCCATATTTTTTTTTTTAAAGCTCTACCGTATATGCCTTTATTTAAAGGACCGGGAAACACATCTGGAAAAAGAGTAAAAATTCTTACTGTCCACATTTGATTCTCAAAAGTTTATTTTACTTTTGTTCCTCCTTTTTTACTTCTTTTTTTGGCTCCTCTTTTTTAGCTTCTTGTTTTGGAGATTCTTTTTTTGGCTCTTCTTTTTTAGCTTCTTGTTTTGGAGCTTCTTTTTTTGGCTCTTCT